>Ga0207433_10000909_pt1 | contig 66284 bp, 71 predicted proteins | sample YelNatPaOPGAMG01_FD_187559 | JGI IMG/M metagenome (GOLD analysis project Ga0207433, IMG submission 187559) | Hot spring thermophilic microbial communities from Obsidian Pool, Yellowstone National Park, USA - OP-RAMG-01 (SPAdes) (version 3) | ecosystem: Environmental > Aquatic > Thermal springs...
ATCTGGTCTTTCTCTTTTCCCCATTCTCCTCTTTCTACCCGAGACACCCCGAGGGCTCAGATACGAGCAAGGGACCCCCTTTTCAATGATGGACCCCTTCGTGGGCTGCCTCCCTTTCTCAGGTTGTACGAGAGACCCTTGGGACGTTGGTGTTGACATGCCCATGACGGTGTGGTCTATATGTTCAAAGCCATCGGATCTTGAAAGCCCCAAGGCGCCTGAGACAAAAATGTATATCCCCCTCGGGAAAGGCCAGGAAAAAAGGCCATCTACCCGCAAGGGCAGTTGCGAACCTGGAAAGGCTGGATCAAATTGGGAGAGAGGAGGGGTACCGGCTAGAAAGGACATGTCTTTGAGTCACAAAAATTGGTCTCATGGTACCGCCTCCTATGGGGCTTTGAGGATGAGAGGGCTTTTGGCTCGGGAATCCTCTCACTGGCAAAGGATGGGATAGCCATCAGGGGGCCGAGACATGGAGGATCGAGAAGACGGAAACATGATAGACTCCTTGGCCATGGAAACTCCGTTTCTTGAACCATGCCGTGGGGGAGATTGGAACCGATGGATGAGTTGGAGAAAATGGATTCAGTTGCCCTGATTGCGGGAAATGGGCCCCTCCCTCTCGTTTTCGCGAGGGAGGCGAAAAAGGCTGGGAAAAGGATCGTAGCCATAGCCCATCTTGGCGAGACAGACCCGAGATTAGAAGAGGAAGTCCAGGACATAGAGTGGATCCATGTGGGAGAACTGGAAAGACTCCTTAGGTTCATAAAATCGAGGGGGGTCGGCTGCGCCCTGTTTCTGGGAGGGGTGGACAAAAAGAAGGTCCTCAAGAACATGAGGCTGGACGAGAGGGCCCTGAAGCTCCTCGAAAGACTCGGGCCGAGGGGAGATGACTCTCTTCTCGGGGCCTTGGCCTCGGAGTTGGAGGAGGAAGGGATAAAGGTGGTGAGCTCCGCTCGAGTGTTGGCAAGGTGGCTCTGTCCAGAGGGAATCCTATCCAGGAGATCGCCTGGGGAGAGAGAGCGCGCTGACATAACCTTGGGAATCCGAGTATTGGACCGAGTGGGATCCCTCGACATAGGCCAGACAGTGGTTGTCAAGGAAGGGGTTATATTGGCCGTCGAGGCCATAGAGGGGACTGATGAGGCCATAAGAAGGGGAGGTGCCCTAGGGGGAAGTGGGGCTGTAGTTGTGAAGGGGAGCAAGCCGGGGCAAGACATGCGATTCGATGTTCCAGTTGTGGGCCCAAGGACTGTGAACGTCATGAGGGAGAATGGAGCCACGGTATTAGCCCTAGAGGCCCACCGAACGATCATCGTGGAACCTGCGGAAGTGAAAGACGCAATTGACAGATGGGGAATGGTCCTCCTGGGGTGGCGTAGGAGTCATGAACCATAGGGTGAGAGCAGCTGTCATAGGGGCTGGATACCTTGGTAGATTTCATGCCCTCAAGTACACGCAACTGCCGGAAGTCGAGCTAGTGGCAGTTGTGGATATAGAGGAAGAGCGCGCCCGGTCATTGGCGTCAGAGGTGAGGGCTCGCCCCCTGAGAGATGCTGGGCAACTAGTGGGGATCGTCGACATAGCCACTGTCGCTGTTCCCACTACCCAGCACTACCAGGTGGCCAAGGTGCTCATGGAAGCTGGTGTGCATGTCCTGGTGGAGAAGCCCCTCGCTGCTACCCTTGAAGAGGGAGAGGAGCTCGTGGAACTGTCCAGGTCCAAAGGGACGGTGCTCCAGGTGGGTCATGTGGAGAGGTTCAATAGCACGATCCGAGAGCTGAGGAAGAGAATTTCGGAGCCGCTCTTCGCAGAATGCGAGAGGATAAGCCCTTATCCAGGCCGCGGAAGCGACGTGGACGTGATACTCGATGTAATGATTCACGACATCGATCTTGTCATGGACATTTTCCAGGGACCACCAGAGGATTTGGAAGCAGTGGGTGTTCCGGTAATGACCTCCACTTTCGACATGGTGAATGCGAGGCTAAAGTTCCCCAAAGGAAAGGTAGCTAATCTCACAGCGAGCAGAGTCTCCTCAAAAAGTTTCAGAAAGATAAGGGTCTTTCAGCCAGATCTCTACCTCTCGGCCGATTGCCTCAAGGGGGAGATTCAATGGTTCATGAGGGTCAAAAAGGAAGGAGGTAAAGCCCCTCCAAGCATCATCGGGCAGACCATCGAGGTCCCAAAGGGGGATGCTCTCCTCGAGGAAGTGAAGTCATTCCTGGATGCTGTCATCGAGGGAAAGAAACCAGTTGTGGACGGAGAAACGGGACTCTCCTCATTGAGGGTAGCCTTGGCCATAAGGGAAAACGTGGAGAAAAATTTTCCAGAGGAGCTGAAGAGGCTCCTTGCACCCTGTGAAGAGGAAGGATGAGGGAGTCAGCCGCCCAAGGGGTCATGATGGTCGCAGGTGAGCCTTCGGGAGACCGACATGCAGCAGAGGTGGCCAGGGCCCTGAGAGGGATGCGACCAGAGGTCCAACTGTGGGGCATGGGGGGGCCCTTCATGAGAGAGGCCGGGGTGGAACTCCTGGAGGAGATCTCCAAGGTCACTGTCATGGGGATCTCCGAGGTCCTGGGAAAGATCAGGGCCATTCTCTCCGCGAGAAGAAAGCTCCTCGAACGGGTGGGTGAGACCCCACCTCGCTTAGCAATCCTCGTGGACTTTCCTGATTTCAATCTCCGGCTAGCGAAAAGCCTCAAGAGAAAGGGGATAAAGGTCCTTTACTACATAGCACCCCAAGCCTGGGCATGGAGGCCCAAGAGGGTGAACATGATGGCGAAAGTGGTTGACCATCTGGCAGTTATCCTGCCTTTCGAGGAGGAGTTTTTCAGGAAAGGAGGAGTGAAGGCCCAATTCGTGGGTCATCCCCTTCTGGAGGAGACTGACCTCAAGATGGAAAGGGAAGAGGCGAAAAGAGTCCTGGGTCTCAGTGAACCTGGAAGTGTTCTGGGGCTTTTCCCAGGAAGTCGGATCCAGGAGGTGAGGAGGATGCTCCCAGTCATGCTGGATGCCGCAAATTTGGTCCTGAACCATTATCCGGAGGTGAAGCCCGTTGTGGCTCTCTCTCCCAATGCCGACGAACCTTGGGTCAGGAGCATGGTCGGTGAGAGGTGCCCTAGGGCCATGGTCCGTTCGGGCATGGCTCAGTTCGTCCTTGCGGCATCGGATGTCGCCTCTGTGGCATCGGGGACTGTGAGTTTGGAGGCTGCCCTCTTCGAGGTCCCAATGATTGTGGTATACAGGACATCCTGGTTCAATTATCAGGTGGCAAAGCGCTTGGTAAGAGTGAGGAACATCTCCCTCGTCAATATCCTTGCAGGCGAGAAGATCGTCCCTGAGATCATCCAGAATGACCTTCAGGCAGGAAGACTCGCTCAAGGGCTTATGGAACTTCTCGGCTCTCGAGAGAAAAGAGAGAGCATGAGGGCCGCCATGGGAAAGATAAGGGAAAAACTCGGAGACGGAAGGGCGAGCGAAAAGGTGGCCATCACTGCATTGGAGATGATCGATGGCAATCGTCACTCTCCAATGCCTTCTCCAGGAGGTGGAGCTTGAAGTTCAAGTCCTTGCTCTCGCGACCAAAGTCAGAAGGGGATGGAAAAAAGGGAGCCACAGTGGCCATCTACCTCCGACTCCTGGGATATGTTAGGCCTTATGTCAAAAGACTTCTCGGGGCAATGATCTGTATGGGGCTCTATTCCTCCCTCTCAGGGGCCCTTGCCTGGCTTGTGAAGCCAGTTGTGGACAGGATATTTGTGGAGCAAGATGCCAGGATGCTGGGGCTTCTCCCATTGGCTGTCCTCCTCGTGAGCATCGGGAAAGGGCTTGCAGATTACGGACAAGCTTATCTCATGGCCTGGGTTGGCCAAAAGGTCATAACAGATCTCAGGGAGAAGGTCTATCATCATCTCCAGGATCTTTCCCTCTCATATTTCATTAGAACCACAACTGGCCAGCTCATATCCAGGATCACAAACGACGTAAATATCCTCCATGCCACGGTGACAGATGGGGTGACCGGTTTTCTGAAGGATATCTTGACCATAATAGCCCTTGTGGCCGTTGTCTTTTACAATGACTGGCTCTTGGCCACAGTCTCACTGGTGATATTCCCAGTGGCCATCGTCCCCCTTGCGAGGTTTGGAAAAAAGATAAGGGGATTCAGCAGGAGATCCCAGGTCCAGATGGGCGCTATGACGACCCTCCTGCAGGAGGTGCTGACAGGCCAACCCGTGGTGAAGAGTTTTTGCCAGGAGCAGAGGGAAAAAGAGCGTTTCTCCGCCGAGAACAAGGCGCTTTTCAGGACCCTAATGAAGAGATACAGGATAAGGGCCCTCTCCTCCCCCATGATGGAGACCTTGGGGGGTATGGGGGCAGCTGCGGCCATATACGTGGGCGGCTCCAGAGTCCTGGGAGGCGAGATGACCCCTGGCGCCTTCTTCTCTTTCATAGCCGCATTGGGGATGCTCTACGAGCCCATAAAGAGGCTCAACAAGCTGAATCTCGTCATCCAAGAAGGGATAGCCGCTGCCGAGCGAATATTTCAGATTCTGGATGAGGAACCAGAGGTGAAGGAAGTGGAGGGGGCGAGGCCTCTTCCCCCCATTGCCAACTCCATAGAGTTCAGGAATGTCAGTTTCTCTTACGAGGAAGAGCCAATTCTGAAGGAAATAAACGTGGAGATCAAGAAAGGGGAGGTGATTGCCATTGTGGGAGAAAGTGGTGGAGGGAAGACCACACTGGCACACCTCATCCCTAGGTTTTTCGATCCCAGTCAAGGGTCAGTGCTGATAGACGGGATAGATTTGAGAGAGGTCACCCTGAAATCCCTCCGCTCACAGATAGCGATGGTCACCCAGCACACGGTGCTGTTCAACGACACCGTGAGGAACAACATCGCGTACGGTCGTCCAGGAGCTTCGATGGAGGAGATCGTTGCCGCGGCCAAGGCCGCCCATGCCCACGGATTCATAGAGGCGCTCCCTCAGGGCTACGAGACAGTCATAGGGGAGGGGGGGGTCAAGCTCTCCGGGGGCCAGAGGCAAAGGCTCTGCATTGCAAGGGCATTGCTCAAAAACGCGCCCATTTTGATCCTGGATGAGGCAACCTCTTCCCTGGATTCCGAATCCGAGGAGGAAGTGCAAAAGGCCCTGGAGACCCTGATGCACGGTAGAACAGTGATCATCATAGCTCACAGGCTCTCCACAGTGAGAAATGCAGGGAGGATCCTGGTGCTGAAGGGAGGGAGAATAGTGGAGGAGGGAACCCACTCGTCCCTTTTGGCCAAAAACGGCGAGTACGCGCGTCTTTACAGAGCCCAGGCCCTCTCTGAAGAGGTGGAGAGGGCCGTTTGGCTGGGATAGGGGGCGAAAGGGATGTTCAAGGCCATGGCATTGGGGGTGCTTCCTCCCCTGATTCATCTGTTTCTCAGGGTCATTGCTTGGAGCATCCGCTGGACAGAGGTGAATCACCAGCCAGCCAGGGATCTCTGGCAGAGGGGCCAGAACATGATCATCGCGTTTTGGCACAACAGGATGCTCATGGCCCCTTTTTTCTACAGGGGGAGGGGTCTGAAGATCCTCATTAGCCTCCACGCTGACGGAGAGCTCATAAGTCGGGTCATGAGGAGATTCGGCTTTGGAAGCATAAGGGGTTCGACCACAAGGGGAGGAAGCTCAGCCTTCAGGAAGCTCCTTCGAGAAGCCAAAAGGGGCATGGACATAGCAATAACCCCGGACGGGCCCAGGGGACCCAAATACACGGTCCAGAAAGGGATAATAGAGCTCGCTAGGATAACCGGACTTCCCATAGTCCCAGTGACATACAGCACCAAGCATCGCTATCTCTGCCCCAGCTGGGACGCGTTGGTGGTCCCGAGGCCCTTTACCAAAGGCGTCTTCATATGGGGTGAGCCCATCTGGGTGGAGGACAAAGGGGACGAGGATAGGAGGGAGAAAGCTAGGGTCGAGCTGGAGTCACGAATGCTCAAGATGGTCGAGGCCGCAGACACATTCTTCCAGTTGAAAGAGAAGGGAAGAAGGTGAGACCAGCGCTTGCCCTTTACAACCTTGCCCTAGCAGGGGCTGCGATCTCCTCCATTCCATTCTGGGTGGTCCTCCTGGCCACAAGACCCAAGGCGAGGACAGCCTTCCTGGAAAAATTGACGGGTACGGTTCCCAAACCAGGGGGATCAAGTGGAAGCATCTGGTTTCACGCAGTATCTGTGGGCGAGGTCATGGCGAGTATCCCCCTTGTGGAGGCAATGGCCTCCAAGTGGCGAGAAAGACCAATCTTTGTCTCCACGGTGACCTCTACGGGTCAATCCCTGGCCAAGGAGCGGATGAAGGGAATCAAGGGGACTTTCTACCTCCCGTACGATCTCATCTGGAGCGTGGAGAGGGCCATAAGGAGATTGAGGCCCAGGATCTTCATAACAGCGGAGACCGAGCTTTGGCCCAATCTCTTCCTCAGGTTGGAGTCCATGGGGGTTCCAAAGGCAGTTGTCAACGGGAGGATATCGGATCGCTCGTACCCAAGGTATCTGATGATGAGATCCCTATTCAAAAGGGTCATGCAATCCATAGATCTATTGTGCATGCAGTCAGAGGAATCTGCGAAAAGGGCGATCTCCCTGGGAGCTCCCGAGGAGAGGGTCCACGTTGTGGGGAATCTCAAGTTCGATATCCCAGCCCGAGAGCCGGAGGATGAGAAATGGAGACAACTGCTGGGTTTACCTTCTGACGCTCAGGTGATTGTGGCGGGAAGCACCCACCAGGGCGAGGAAGAGGCCATTCTCGGAATATTTAAGAGGCTCTCCACCTCTATTTGTGATCTCTGGTTGATCCTGGCACCGAGGGCTCCCGAGAGGTTCCAGGAGGTGGAGAGTCTCTGCGAGGGGATGAGGGTCCCCATGAGGAGAAGAACCTCTGGAGGTCCCAAAGAGGCCAGGGTCCTTCTTTTGGACACAATTGGGGAGCTTGGCCAAGTCTATTCCGTCGCGAAAGTGGCCTTCGTGGGAGGAAGCCTCTGCCCAAAAGGAGGTCACAATCCCCTCGAGCCTGCATCCATGGGGAAGGCAGTCGTTTTCGGTCCCCATATGGAGAACTTCAAGGAAATAGCCTCGGCGCTCCTCAGGGCCAATGGAGCGAGGCAGGTGAGAGACTCTCTCGAGCTGGAGAAGTGCTTGGAAGAACTCCTGCGGGATCCTTTGGCTGCCGAGCAAACGGGGCGAAGGGCCCGGGCTGTCCTGGAGGCTAACAGAGGTGCGACCTCCAGGACCATAGCCCTCCTGGAAGACCTAATGGGGGTTCAGGGCAGTTGAAGCTCAGGTCCCAAGTGGAGAAGAGGATCCTCTCCCAAAGCCCTTCGTGGGACCCATTGGGTGGGCTTCTCTGGACCATTAGTCTGGGCTACCGCGCGGTGGTGGGCTTGAGAAACAGTTGGTACGATAGCACTTGGTCGAGAAAAAGGAGATTGCCCTCACCGGTGATATCTGTAGGGAACTTGACCGTGGGGGGCTCTGGAAAGACCCCTTTTGTGATGCTCATTGCTACGACCCTTGCCCAAAAGGGATTCAAAGTGGCTGTTCTATCCAGGGGCTATGGCCGAAAGGGGAGGATGGGTATTCTCAAGGTGAGCGATGGCAGAGGTCCATCGGTAGGCCCCAAGGAGGCCGGAGACGAGCCGTACCTGATGGCGAAAAAGCTGAGAAATGTGGCTGTTTGGGTGGGGACGGATAGATTCGAGGCTGGGCTCGAGTGCTGGAGGGAGAGCAGGCCCGAGGTATTCATTCTCGATGATGGATTCCAGCACAGAGACCTCCTCAGGGATCTGGACATAGTCTTGGTGAGATTCCCACGACCTTGGGGAAACGGAAGGCTTTTGCCAGCAGGCCCCTTGAGGGAACCCCTCAGTGGCCTGAAAAGGGCAGATGTGTTGGTGGTGAACTCATATGGTGAATGGGATCTTGTCCGGTTTCATGGCCTTCCTGGGCGTGGATTTGTCTTTCTGAGGGCGAGGCTCGTGCCAAAGGCCATCAGACATTTGGGTGGGGAGGAGACTCTCCCCATTTCCTCTCTCAAGGGATCCGAGGTGGTAGCCTTCTGCGGCATAGGAACCCCCGATAGCTTTCGCAGAACGCTTCTGGGAACGGGCGTTCGGCTTGGTCCTTTTCTTTCATTTCCGGATCACCACTGGTATACTCCTCAAGATGTGCAGGAGGTGAGGAGGCTCAGCAAGAAGGACGCTCTCCTAATAACCACAGAGAAGGACGCATGTAAACTGGAGGAGCTGGGTTCGGATCTCAAAGGGATATGGGCCTTGGAGATTGAGATGACCGCGGAGCCCCTCTGGATCTTGGAGCAGATTCTGGAAGAAGCCCTGATCTCCAAGGCCGACCCTGGGGGAGGTCGTGAACCCCTCACAGGGCCCTGAGGTGGATGGGGCTTTCGAGCTCCAGATCTCGGGAAAGGGAAGGGAAGATTGAACATACTGGTCGTCAAGATGAGCGCCCTTGGGGATGTGATTCAGGCCATGGCGATCTTGAGACCTCTCAAGATGGGCTTCCCCGAGGCGAGGATAACCTGGCTCGTGGAGGAATCTCTCGCGCCAATTTTGGATTGCAATCCCTCTGTGGACAGGACAATCGTGTGGCCTCGGGAGGCTTTCACTTCCAGCATCCTTAAGGGGAAAGAAGGGCTTCACAGGAGAGAGAAGCTCAAGGAGTTCATCCAGAGCCTGAGAAGGGATGTCTACGAAATAGCAATAGATTTGCAGGGTTTGATGAAAAGCGCCATCTGGATGGGACTCGCCAGAGCGAGGAGGAAAGTCGGCTTCAGCGAGCCAAGGGAGAAGTTGAGCAAACTCTTTGTCAATGAAAAGGTGAGGGGAGTCGGGAAGGACCTGCATGCCGTGGAGAGGTATCTCAGGTTGGTGGAGGGCCTCGGGTGCCCCAAGTGCGAGGAAGTGGAGTTCGGTCTGAAAAGGGCGAAACTCTTCATCTCGAGGGCAAAGGATCTCCTCAGGGAGGGAGGAGCGAGGGGAAGGAGACCTCTAGTAGTCATCTCTCCTGCCACCCGCTGGGAAACCAAGAGATGGGAAAGCGAGAAGTTCGCTGAGCTGGCAGACGAGATGAGGCTGAAAGGGGGCTTCGAAGTGGTCTTTGTGGGGGGTCGTGGGGATCTCGACCTGGTTAGGGACATAAAGGAAAGGATGAGGACCAGAGCCGTGGACCTCACGGGGGAGACGGATCTCCCCACTTTGGCCTGTATCATGGGCATGGCAGAAGTTGTCGTGTCCCCGGATTCCGGTCCCATGCACTTAGCTGCTGCTATGGGGACTCCAGTTGTGGCCCTTTTTGGACCCACTGCGCCGTGGCGTACAGGCCCATATGGCAAGGTTCACAAGGTGATCCGCTCCCACGTGGAATGCAGCCCCTGTTTCCGAAGGAAGTGCTCTTCAAGGTCGTGCATGAGGTCCATTTCGGTAGGTGAAGTGATGGAAGCGGTGGAAAGGGTTCTCGTGAGGCTAGACGATTGCCCTGAGAAAAGCTCAGCTCGAGGGTCCGTGTCGTGAGGTGCTTCATCACAGGAGTTGCTGGTTTCATAGGCTCACACCTGGCTGAGAGGCTCCTCGCTGAAGGGCACGAGGTAGTGGGGATGGATTCCCTCACAGAGGCATACGACGTGTCCTTGAAGGAAGAGAACCTGGATCAGTTGAGGTCCTTCGGCTCTTTCCAGTTCTTGCGTGGCGATCTCGTCCAAGAGGACCTGGGAAAAGTGCTCGAGGGAGTGGATGTAGTGTATCATTTGGCAGCCCAGGCAGGAGTGCGGTCTAGCTGGGGGGAAGAGTTCGAGCTCTATATCAAGAGGAACATCCTCGCTACTCAAAGGCTCCTCGAGTCGTGCCGTAACAAGCCCCTTGAAAGATTCGTCTTCGCTTCCTCCTCCTCCGTGTACGGCGAGCAGAAGATCTATCCAACCCCAGAAGGCTCGCTGCCGAGACCTCTCTCTCCTTACGGGGTCTCCAAGTTGGCAGCCGAGCACCTATGCTCCTTGTACTGGAGGAATTTCGGCATTCCGTGTGTTAGCCTGAGGTATTTCACAGTGTACGGGCCTAGACAAAGGCCTGATATGGCCTTTCACAGATTCATGAAGGCCCTCTGGAGCGGCGCTCCAATAGTCATCTTCGGAGATGGGACCCAAAGCAGGGACTTCACCTATGTCTCGGACATCGTTGATGCCACATTGAAGGCAGCTACTCTAGGAACTCCAGGGGCGATATACAACGTGGGAGGAGGCTCCAATGCCACGTTGAAGGAGGTTCTACGTCTCCTGGAGGAGATAACGGGCTTGAGCCCCAGGATCGTCTGGAAAAAGAGGGAAAAGGGAGACGTCATGCACACCATGGCGGATCTCGCCCTTTCCCGGAAGGATCTGCACTACAAGCCCAAAGTGGACTTGAGAGAGGGCCTGGAAAGACAATGGCAATGGATGTGCCATTGGCTCGAGAAAAGAAAAAAAGCGAGCAGAAAGGCGAATTCAGAGGCAGAGGGGGCCTCTTCCTGATTCATTCAAGTGGGAAGGAGTTGGACAATGTCTCTCCCCAAGGACTTGCTCGAGATTCTAGCCTGTCCCAAATGCGTGAGAGAGCCAGGCTGCACAGGCGAGCTGGAATACAGGGAGGCAGCCAACCAGCTTGTTTGTCACCACTGCAAGCTGGTGTACCGCATTGAGGATGACATACCCATCATGCTCATAGACGAGGCATCCCCCCTGGAGGAGTGAGGTTCTCTCGAGTGGGAAGGACCTTGGTGATCGGCGCCAATTGGTTGGGGGACACCATCATGTCCCTTCCAGCCCTGGCCGCAATGGCAGAGATGTGTTCGGGGGACTTGCACGTCCTCTGTCCAGGGCCCCTGGGCCAGGTGATCGGGATGGCCCATTTGGCCGATGGGATATGGGAGCATTCCAAGGAAGCCTCTCTGATGGAACGTGTTCGCTTGGCCAGAAGAGTGGGGGCAAAAAGGGCCGTCCTATTCCCAAATTCCTTGAGATCGGCCCTTGTGGTGAGCCTGGCAGGGGTTTCTGAGAGATGGGGTTACTGTACCCAGGGCAGGGGTCCTCTACTGACCCACCGGGTGAAAGTCCCAAAGAGGCGTCCGAAGCAGCACCACTCGGAGCATTACCTGGGGTTGATTAGGGCCATGGGATGGGAAGGGACTCCACCCAGGTACTCACTGGCAGTGCCTGAGGAGGCGTGGAGGTGGGCAAGGAGCCTTTTGGACGATGGAGAAGGCCCCTGGGTGGGGATTTGTCCTGGAGCTGCTTACGGACCTGCCAAGAGGTGGCCTTCTCGCAAATTCGTGGAGTTGGGGCGAAGACTCATTGGGGATCTGGGAGCGAAAGTGGTCCTCATGGGAAACAGAGACGAGGAACCGGTTCTCCGTCAAATGTGCGTGGAGATGGGAAAAGGTGTGGTCAACCTGGGAGGTCAAACGGACTTGGAGGGACTGGCTGCAGCCATGAAACATTGTAGCACAGTGGTCTCGAATGATTCGGGTCCCATGCATCTGGCAGCTGCGCTAGGGGTACCAGTGGTGGCAATATTCGGATCCACGGATCCATCGCTCACTCACCCTTTGGGACCCCATAAAATCCTAGCTTCCAAGCCTCCATGTTCCCCTTGCATGCGAAGGAAGTGCCCTTTGGGACATTACCGCTGTCTGGAGGAGATCTCCGTCGAAGACGTGATGAGGGCAACGGAAGAGTTCCTCCTCACCAGTGAGTGAGCCCCATGGGTCGATCCAGAGTCTCAGCAACCATCCTCACATTCAACAATGCCTCGACCCTGGAAGAGTGTCTCAAAAGCGTCCAATGGGTGGACGAGATAATAGTTGTGGACTCCTTCAGCCAAGATGCCACACTGGAGATCGCTCGGAGATACACACCACTAGTCTACCAAAGGCAATGGCCCGGATTCATATCTCAGAGGAATTTCGCCAAGGAGAGGGCCTCTGGCGACTGGATCCTCTGGGTGGATGCCGATGAAGTGGTGAGCGAAGCGCTGAGGGATGAGATGGAAAGGGCCTTGGCTGAGGCTCGGGAGGAGGTAGGGGGCTACTTGGTCCCACGTTGCACCTTCTATTTGGGCAGGTGGATCAGGCATGGCGGGTGGTATCCGGACTTGTCGGTGCGACTCTTCCGAAGGGAAGCGGGCCACTGGGCGGGACAAGAGCCTCATGCCAAGGTTGTGGTGGAGGGAAAATTGGTCAGGCTGAAGAACGACCTCCTCCACTTCAACTACAGGAGTTTCGGGGATCAGATTAGGACCATAGACCGTTATTCCGATATGTCGGCACTGGAGATGTACAAGAGAGGGGCGAAATTCAGGCTTTACAAGCCCCTTCTCCATCCCCTGGGAAGATTCCTGAAGGAATACATACTGAAGCAGGGTTTCAGAGACGGCATCCCGGGGCTGGTGATCGTGGTCTCCACCATGTACTATGTGTTCGCCAAGTACTTGAAGCTATGGGAGCTGGAGCGGGGGAGGCCTAGGGGTGAAGATGAAGGTGGCTTTGGTGATTGACCATTTCGATGCTGGAAGAGGGGGGGCGGAGACCTACACGAGAAACCTCACCAGAATTCTGGTCGAGAAAGGCCACGAGGTTCACATATTCGCCAACACCTTCAAAGAGGTCCCATCCGGGGCGAGGATTCATCAGGTCCCTATAGTGAAGTTCCCGAGGGGACTCAAGGTAGTGTCATTGGCACTGGCCTTGGAGGGAAGACTGAGAAAAGAGGAATTCGACGTGGTGCAGGGATTCGGGGCCACATGGGCTGTGGACGTCCATAGACCCGGAGGGGGATCGGAGAGGGCTTGGTTCAGGGCAGAACTGGAGTCCTTGGGAACGAAGTGGAGCAAAGTCTGGCGAGGTTTGCTCCTTCTTGCCAGCGCAAAGTTTCTGGCAAACCTTTGGTTGGAGGGAAAGATATACCGGGGAGGAGATCTTCCCTTGGTAATAGCAAACTCGGACATGGCTGCTCGACAAATAAGGTCCCATTACCCATCGGTGAACTCCCGAAAGCTCAAGGTAGTGATGAATCCCGTGGATTCAGTGAGATTCCATCCTCAAAACATGGAAAGATTCAGGGTCAAGATGAGAGATGAGCTCGGGATATCGAATGAGAAGATCTTGATGCTCTTCGCGGCACACAACTTCAGGTTAAAGGGGCTTGGGTGTCTACTCGAGGCATTGGAGAGGGGGATTCCTCCCAATTACGTATTGGTAGTTGCAGGGAGAGGGAAGCCCCGAAGATATGCGAGCCAGCTCCGGAAGATAGCGATTCCGGTCATTTTTGTGGGAGCCCTGGAAGGACTCGAGCGCCTGATGGCCGCCTCCGACATCCTTATCCATCCCACCTTCTATGACCCTTGTGCAAACGTGGTCTTGGAGGCAATGGCAAGTGGTATTCCAGTGATCACGACCATGGAAAATGGCGCCTCCCAGCTCGTAGAGCACGGGTCCTCGGGCTACATCCTCACCACTCCCCGGGATACGGAAAAGATGAGGGATTACATCCTGGCCTTGGAAGACCCTTCTGAGAGAAAGAAGATGGGAGAAGCGGCGAGAAAGAAGGTCGAGCCCCTGACCTGGGAAGATCATTCTAGGAGGCTCGAGGAGATCTACAGGGAGTCCATGGAACTCAAAGGAAGAAGAGACACCTCCTTCGAGATGGGGAAAAAAGGAAGCCTGAGGGAAACTTCCTGAAATGATGGGGCCTTCGAGGATTCACCAGAAAAACTTCTCCCTACAAGCGGGCGAGAAAGGCATACGTTCCGGGGGCTCAGCTGGAGGAGATGGGGCCTTGGAGTGCGTCAAAGAAGGGGGATCGCTGGCTTCACCTTTGGGTCAAGGGGGATCCCCATGGAGGTGGCGAGTGGTAAATGGTAGCTCCCTCGAGCCGGAGGTCCTCCTGCGAGCCGTTCTTCTTGGCGGGTTGGAAAGCGGGGTCCAACTCATAAGGGAGAACATGGTGAGGAGGATACTGAGGGTGCAGATTCCCCCAAATCCACCCTTGGTCATAAAGCATTACCTTCCAAGGGGTATTGGGAGAAGGTTTCTCGATTCTGTGAGATCGCCCCAGTGGGAAAGGGAATGTCGCACGGCCTTGAAACTCCTAGAGATGGAGGTCCCAGCTCCAAGGCCCCTTTTCGTTGCAGAGAGAAAAAAGTTCTTTCTTCCAGCAGAAGGGATCCTCGCGACTGCAGAGATAGTTGGGGGGTCGACCCTGAAGGAATTTTTGGAAAAGGGAGGTTCCATCTCCGAGGGCCTCCTTTGGCGTCTTGCTGGATTCTTGGCAGACCTTCATGGGAAGAGGATCCACCACATGGATCTCCATTGGGACAATGTGATGGTTGGGGAATACGACCAAAAATTGTGGCTTCTGGATCTCCACAGGGTGAAGGTGGGATTCAATTTCGACAAGAAGAGGAGGATCTGGAATCTCGCGCAACTTTTGAGTTCCATGGGGACTTACTTGGATCCCCCGCTCAGGAGGGAATTCCTTCGGGAGTATCTGGATCTGGCTTCCATCCCGGATCCGGTGGATCAATGGGAGCGCGAAATAACCAGGATTCACCAGGAGATGTGTCGAACACACGAGATTAGCAGGACCAAAAGATGCCTCCACGAGAGCTCATCTTTCGACAAATACAACTGGGGAGGTTTTCGGATAATAAGAACCAGGGAGGTGCCCAGGGAGGTTTTGGCCAAGGTGCTGAGATCCGCGAAGGAGGATGGGAGTCAGTGCATCAAGATCGACACCAAAGTGAGGGTGAGAGTCGAAATCGTCCAAATGCCAGAAGGCCCCCTTCCTCTGTGTGTCAAGGAGTTCATGCCCAGGATGACCTGGAAGACCATTCCCCTTTTCAGATCAAAAAGGAGGGCAGAGAGATTCTGGCTGGGAGCCTGGGGTCTCAGAGCGAGAGGTCTTCCAGCTCCAGCCTGCTATGGAATGTGGAGGCCCAACCTCCTCTCCAGGGCCGCAACCAGTGGTGTGATCATGGAGATGGTACCGGGTGAGTCCCTCAGGGATCTTCTCCTCACCATGGGGGATAAAAGGGATGCTCTGAGGCCGGTTTCATTGAAGCTGGCCCAACTCCTTGCTAAGATGCACGACAAGGGAGTCTTTCACAGGGACCTCAAGGCGAGCAATTTGTTGGTTGGACAGGTCCAAGGAAGGGAAGAGATCTTTCTAATGGACCTGGAGGATGTGAGATTCGAGAAAAGGGTCTCCGTGAAGGAGGTAATCAGAAACCTGACCCAACTCGATCAATCGAGCCCTAGGTGGGTTTCGAGGTTCACGAAACTGAGATTTTTGGCCACCTACTTGGGAGCTAGGTCAAAAGGAAGGGAGCTAGATGAGCTCCTGGGTGTGTTGAGGAGTGGGAAAAACACCGAGAGATGAAGGTCTTGCACCTTTATAGCGACTGGAGATGGACAGGCCCAGCCGAGCCCACAGTGAACCTCTGCCACGCACTGGGGAGACTGGGGATAGAGGTGATCCTCGCCTGCAGCCCCCCCTTGGACGGGTATCCTGTTTCCTTGGCGGAAGAGGCCAGGAAAAGAGGGCTGAGGGTGCTCACGAATTTCTATCTCCACAGGTATCTCAATCCGATGAAGACACTGAAGGACCTCTGCACATTGCCCTCCTTCATGAAGCGGGAGGGTATACAACTGGTTCACTGCCATCTGAGCCACGATCACGCCCTAGGGGGATGGGCTGCAAGGGCCATGGGCCTACGCATCATAAGGAGCAACCATAAGGCGCGGCCCATGAAGGGGACCCTGGGCAACAAGTGGCTCATGGCAAGGTGGACCGATGGCATCATAGAGTTTTCGCGGGTGGCGATGGAGAGGGATTCGGAAAAATTCGCATTCCCTCACCATAGGATGCTCCTGGTAGAGGGCGCAATAGACCTCGAGAGATTCGATCCCACAGCTCCTGGAAAGGATGTCAGGGGAGAGCTTGGTGTTAACTCCAACGAGATCCTCTGTGGGATCGTAGCCCGGGTCCAAAGGCACAGGCGTTGGGATTTAGTTCTAGGGGCGATGGAAATCTTGGCCAAGAGAGTCCCCCAATTGAGGCTTATGGTGATCGGGAGGGGCACACATCTGGAAGAACTCATGGTGAGGCCCGTCAGGGAGAGGGGGCTAGGCCATAGGGTGATCTTCACTGGATATAGGAGAGGGGATTACGTGGATTATTTGCGGGCCATGGACTTCAAGGTGTTCCTGGTTCCGGGCTCCGATGGAAGTTGCAGAGCGGTAAGGGAAGCCATGGCAATGGGGAAACCCATAGTGTGCACGAAAAGGGGGATGCTTCCGGAGCTCGTGGAGGAAGGAAAGACCGGGATCTTGGTGGACGAGAAACCCGAGGAGTTGGCCTCAGCTATGGAGAGGGTGGCCCTGGACAGGGAGCTCAGGGAGAGGATGGGGAAGGAGGCGAGGGCCCGTGCCCTGAGGGACTTTTCTGTGGAAAAACAGGCTGGGAATGTCGCGGAGTTCTACGAAAGGATACTGTCCATGGAGAATTTCCTTGGGCCCAGTTCCCATTGAACGACCTTTTTTGAAGACGAGATGAATCGGGAGGTATCCTCGGGGGGAAGGAAGCGCCCCGGCAAGAGCTGGCCCCCGGCGGCTTGCTGCCTATAGGAGAAAGGGGGCAGGTCCCCAATGTGGGAAGGGGAGATGGTGCCTATTGGCAAGGAGGGCAGAGGAATGAGAGAAGAGGAGCCCTTTATAGTTTTCGGAAGCCCAGCTATAGGTGAGGAGGAGATACAGGAGGTAGTGGACTCCATTAGGTCTGGCTGGCTTTCAACTGGGCCGAAAGTGGCAAAATTTGAGGAGCTATTCAGAGACTACATCGGTTCCAAGCATGCCATAGGACTCAACTCCTGCACAGCAGGGCTCCATCTTCTTCTTCTTGCAGCTGGCGTTGGACCTGGAGACGAGGTTCTCACCACACCTATAACCTTCGCTGCAACTGCCAATGTGATCTTTCATGTGGGAGCAAGACCAGTCTTCGCCGATGTGGACCCGAAAAGCATGAATTTGGATCCGCAACAGGTGGAAAAAGTGCTCGAGAAAAGGCACGAAAAGGTGAAAGCCGTAATAGTGGTTCACCTGGCCGGAAGACCATGCGACATGGAGCCCATATGGAAGCTCAAGGAAAGGTATGGGTTCATTCTCATAGAGGATGCGGCCCACGCTGTGGAGGCTTGGTACAAGGGGAAGAAGGTCGGTTGTCTGGGGGACGGTGCGGCATTCAGCTTCTACGTGACCAAGAACCTAGTGACGGGAGAGGGTGGAATGGTGACAACCGAAAGGGACGAATGGGCTGAGCTCATTCGAATCCTGAGCCTCCATGGGATGAGCCGTGGGGCTTGGAAGCGCTATTCATCCTCGGGATATTCCCATTATCAGATCCTTCATCCTGGCTTCAAATACAACATGATGGATCTTCAGGCTGCCATGGGAATCCATCAATTGGCCAAGCTCGAGCTCCATTACCGAAGAAGGGAGGAGATCTGGAAGGCATATGACCATGCCTTCCAGGATTTGCCTGTCCAGCTACCCCCTCCTCCTGAGGAAGGCACTGTTCATGCGAGGCACCTTTACACTCCCCTTCTCCAGTTGGAACGCCTCCGTATAGATCGGGACGGGGTTCTGGAGGAGCTAAAAAGGAGGGGGATAGGGACAGGGGTCCATTTCATATCCCTCCACCTTCAGCCCTTTTACCAAAAGACTCTGGGTTACAAGGAGCTGGATTTTCCCAACGCCTTCGAGGTATCGAGAAGGACACTCTCCCTTCCCCTCTCAGCAAAGCTCAAGGATGACGAGGTGGAGAGGGTCATAAGGGCCTTCAGAGAGGTCCTTCTGACAAATGCCAAAGACTGAAGGGAAGAAGCCCAGAGCATGGAGATCAAGGCGAAAGACGAGACTCGGGCCCATCAAGTGAAAAGTCAGGCGCCTGTCCGATGGACGTGTGGCTGAAGGCCAGTGTCCAAAACTTCCCTTTGAGATCCAAGGGTCCTTGAGGGAGAAGGGATGAGGGAAGAACCTGAAAGGATATGCGAGGGAGGAGAGAAAAAGGGTCTCTCCATCATCCTCGTGAGCTTCAATACCAAGGAGCTCACCTTGAGGTGCCTTGAGAATCTTTTCAGAGAAGGGCTCCCCCGAGGGACCGAAGTCCTGGTTGTCGACAATGGCTCGGAAGACGGGACCTTTGAGGCGATAGGGAACGAGTTTCCAGAGGTGAGGGTTTTCCATAGCGAGGTGAACCTGGGATTTGCAAGGGCGGTGAACCTCGCCCTCTCCCACAGCAGGGGCAGCTATGCCTTGCTTCTCAATACTGACTGCTTCCCTCAAAAGGGATCCATAGAGAGGCTCCTTCTATTCATGGAGCGCAATCCAGGGGTTGGGATTGCCGGTGGAGCCCTCCTCCATCCAGACGGAAGACCCCAAAACTGCTTCGGCCGGGCCCCCACGCTGGCTACGGAGCTCCTTCCCAGAGGGCTTCTGGAGATCACATTTCCCTCCAGATATCCCAGCAAGAGGAGACCGCCCCTGGGGCCCGTATCAGTCGAGTCAGTGGTTGGGGCGTTTCTCATGGTGAGAAGAGATGCGTGGGAGCAAGTAGGCCTCATGGACGAGGGATTCTTCCTCTTCCTGGAGGAGACCGATTGGTGCTTGAGAATGAGGAAGGCCGGCTGGCATGTGTACCACGTGCCAGAGGCCAAGGCTGTCCACATCCAGGGTCAATCCATGAGGACCAACCTGAAGGCGGCGAGGATAGAATTCTACAGGTCGAGGTACAGGTTTTTTCTCATCCATAGGGGCAAAGGGCAATTGGCACTCCTTTTCGTCGGGCTCCTCATCAAGGGGTTTGTCAACTGGATCTGGTCAGCTATCCTCTCATGGGTTCCTGGCCGAAACACGGATCGTTGGAGGGAAAGGCACAGGGTGGATGGGCGCATCCTGGCATGGCACCTGATGGGGTGCCCTAGGGGTTGGGGCCTATGTCCAGCGGAAGGTGAATCGTGATGGCTCCTTCGAGGAAGAAGACTCAGAGGTCCGTTTCCCGAGAAACCAAGGAGAGAATCCTGAGGCTGATGGAGCGATTCAAGTCCATTAGAGTGCTCGTTGTGGGTGACCTGATAGTGGACGAGTTCATATGGGGGACAGTTGAGAGGATCTCCCCGGAGGCTCCAGTCCCGGTTGTCAGAGTGGAGAGAAGGAGCCTGAGGTGGGGAGGGGCGGCCAATGTCGCCAATAACCTCAGAACCTTGGGCGCCAGGGTGCTCATCGCTGGGGTGGTCGGGGCTGATAGGGAGGGGAGATGGCTCGTGAGGGACTTGAAGAGGAAGGGAATCCCCACGGACGGCGTGTGGGAGGTGAGGGATCGTCCCTCAACACTCAAGACTAGGATCATAGCTCACAGTCAGCAAGTGGTCAGGATAGACAGAGAGAGCCGCGCATCCCTGGCTGAGGAAATTGCCGAGAGGATAAGGGAATACCTCCACGCGAGGTCCCACGAACTGGACGCCGTGATAGTTTCCGACTATGGGAAGGGGGTTGTGGACGCCCATCTGATGGATGCCGTGAGGGAGATCTCGAGGCGAGGGACAGTGGTCTGCGTTGATCCCAAGGCCATTCCCTTCTCCATTTACAGGGAGGTTACTGCTGTGACCCCAAATGACAGGGAAGCTATGAGGGCGTGGGGAAAGGAGGTGAGGGACGAGTCCACCTTCGAGACAATGGGAAAAGAGCTTTTGGAGATGCTGAGATGTGAGATTCTCCTCATAACCAGAGGAGAGCACGGGGTGAGTCTTTTCTTGAACGGCGGACATCATCGCCACATCCCAACCTGGGCGAAAGAGGTCTACGATGTGACGGGAGCTGGAGACACCCTGATCAGCGCCTTCACCCTCTCTCTGGCAGCAAAAGGAAACCCCGAGGACGCAGCGCTTCTGGCCAATCTGGCTGCTGGGATAGCCGTGAGCAAAGTTGGAACAGCTACGGTCAACTGGAGGTCCCTGCGAAGGACATTGGAAGAACTGGAGGTTCAAGATCGCTGAGTCGGCCAACTCTGAGGTAAAAATGGTGGAGCCTGAGCCCGCAAAATTGGTCATGAGTGCCATTTTTTCCGAAAAAGAGCTGGAAAAGGACCTCATATTGGAACTCCAGGCCCTTTTCGGTCAGGTTCAGATGGTCAGCCCCCGGTATCCCTTCTCCCACACGAGCTATTATGAGAAGGAGATGGGTTCCCATCTTTCGAGGAGGATGTTTTGCTTCAAGACCCTCATCCCGGAGGACCGTCTTGTTGAGGTGAAATTGAAGGCCACGGCCGTGGAGGACAGGTTCAGGGATCAATGGGGAAGGAGAAGGATAAACCTGGATCCAGGCGTTCTTTCTCTGGGAAGGGTTGTCCTCGCCACTCACAAGCCTCAGGCCCATAGGATTTACTTGGGACAAGGGATCTACGCTGACCTGACTCTGGTTTTCAGAGAGGGGGAATATAGACCCCTGCAGTGGACTTATCCAGATTATGCTTCCGAGCCCTTGAATGGCTGGCTCAGGAGGGTGAGGGAGCTCTATCTCTGGGAGAGGAGGAAGATCAAAGAAGGTGGAGGGATGGGATGCTCCGGAGCATGACGGGCTACGGAAGGGGTGAGGCCGAAGGTGCTTACCACAGAATCACCGTGGAGATGCGTTCGGTAAACAGCCGACACCTCGACGTCAACCTCAAACTTCCCCCAGGTTGTTGGTACCTTGAGCCGGCCATAAGGAAAGAGATCCAGGCCAGGCTCGCAAGGGGCAGGGTGGATGTTTTCGTGAAGTGGGAACCCAAGACTCTGGATGTCGAACCTCTGGTGGAGATCCATTTGGGAAGGGCTAGGGCCATCAAAAACGCCCTCGATACCCTTGGCAGGGAGATGGGAGTGGAGGGCAAGAGAGGTTGGGAACTCCTCTTGGGCCTCAGAGAATTGTGGGAGCTAAGAGAACCTGCCTTGGAGCAAGAGCAGGAAGCCCTTATGAAAGCTTTGGATATGGCCCTAAATGGCCTTGAGGAAATGAGGGAGTCGGAGGGAAGGATACTGGCTCAGGATCTTCGGGCGAGGGCTCAATGGATTCAGGGGAGGATATGGGAGCTCAAGAGAAGATCTCCACAGATCTTGAGTTCATTCATCGCAAAATGGAAGGAGAGGGTGCGCCTTTTGGCCGAGGAAGGTAATCTGGAAGAGAGCAGAATTGAGCAGGAAGCAGCCATTTGGGCAGAAAAACTGGACGTAACCGAGGAATTGGTGAGGTTGGAAGCCCACTTGGAGAGGTTCTTGAAGACCATGGAAGAACAAACCCCTGTGGGCAAGAAAATGGAATTCTTGCTTCAAGAGCTTTTCAGGGAGATCAACACCCTGGCAGCCAAGTCTCAGGATCTCGAGATGTCGGATGTGGCCGTATCCATAAAGGCAGAGTTGGAGAGGATGAGGGAACAGGTCCAGAACCTGGAGTGATGAAGAGCGTCGTCCCTTTCTCTGGTTAGAAAACCTGACCCAGTTGAGGAGGGAAGAGGTGAAGGAATTTATGCTGAATATAGGTTACGGGAACATGGTGGCCATCTCTAGGGTTGTAGCAGTTCTCACTCCGAGATCCGCTCCCATGAAGAGATTGAGAGAGGAGGCGAAAAAGAGCTCTCGGCTCATAGATGCTACACAGGGGAAGAGGACAAGATCGATCATAGTCACTGATAGCAACCACGTCATCCTCTCTGCCTTCACCCCCGAGACCATTTCCATGAGGCTTGGAGCAGCCCGATCCCGTAAGCGGCCTGAGGCTGAGGAGGAAAGAGGTGAATAGTCTTCGCATGGGAGAACTCTTTGTGGTCTCAGCTCCTTCGGGCGCAGGCAAGACTACCCTTTGTCGCGAAGTATGCAAGAGGCTAGGCGGCATCCTCTATTCTGTCTCGTGCACCACAAGGCCCCCGAGACAAGGGGAAAGGGAGGGGGAGGACTACTTCTTCGTGAGCGATGAGGCCTTCGACAGGATGGTGGCAGAAGGCCAATTTCTGGAATGGGCGAAGGTCTATGCATACAAATACGGTACCCCTAGGAGATGGGTCGAAGAGGCCTTGGAGGCTGGCCATGACGTTTTGATGGATTTAGATGTTCAGGGGGCCAAGAAGATCCGCTCCTCATCCTTGCCGTGCCATTTGATCTTCGTCCTTCCTCCTTCCATCGAGGAATTGAGAAGTAGGCTCGTGAAAAGGGCAAAGGATTCCCCCCAAGAAGTCGAGATGAGACTCCAATGGGCAAAGGGAGAATTGGGACAATGGAGGGAGTTCGACTTCATTTTGGTCAACGACGATCTAGAGAGAGCTGTGAGGGCTCTCGAGTCGATAATTGTGGCCCAAAGATTGAGGAAAGTGAGGGTGGAGAAGTGGATGGAAACAGAGGTCCAGAGGTTGCTCTCCGCAGAGCCGTGATCCCTGCCCTGGACACTGATGATTTGCACAAGGCCCTTCAGTGGGTGGAGCTCCTATCTGGGGAAGGCCCCAGGATCTTCAAAGTCGGATTGCAACTTTTCAGTCGATTCGGACCCAAGGCGGTGGAGGAGGTCAAGAAGAGGGGAGGAGGTGTCTTCCTAGACCTCAAGTTCCATGACATTCCCAACACAGTCTCTCGGGCTGCCCGCGCTGCTGTGGCCATGGGAGTTGACATGTTCAACGTTCATGCCCTAGGGGGAAAGGCCATGGTGGCATCGGCCGTCGATTCAGCTTTGGATGAGAGCCAAAGGAGGGGGCTGACCCCCCCTTTGGTCCTGGCCGTGACACTCCTCACGAGTCTAGATGATGAGGATCTCGCAGAACTGGGCCTGAAAGGAAAGGCCGCTTCTTGGGTCATGAGGTGGGCTAGGCTCGCGATGAAGGCTGGGGCCCAAGGCCTCGTTGCCTCGGCTCTCGAGGCTGAGGCCCTCAGGAAAAAGTTCGGAAGCCGGATCGTACTGGTATGCCCTGGGATTCGTGGGACAATTCATGGCCAAAGAGACGACCAGAAGAGGACCTCTGGGGCGAAGACAGCCTTATGGAAAGGTGCGAACTTCGTTGTCATGGGAAGGAGTCTTTGGGAAGCGGAGGATCCCGTGGCGTTGGTAAGGGAGATAGAAGAAAACGAACCTCGAGAGGCACCAAGCCCAGACCACGGGCTTCCAAAAAAGGGTGGTTAGAGAAGAAATTCCAGTCGCTTCCTAGCTAATCATGGGAAAAAGGGAAGGCCATAGGGAGAGGGAGGGAGATTGGGTCTATGGGATCATCCCTGTGGAGCATGCTCTCAAAGCTTCAAGGAGGAAGGTGCTGGCCCTCTGGGTCCAGATGGGAATCACCAATGAGAGAGTGAGGCAGTTGGTGAGCCGAGCAGGAGGAATACCCGTTCGCACGGCCTCGCAAGGGGAGATGGACAAGCTCACATCAGGAGGCGTACACCAAGGGATAGCGGCCGAGGTGGAGCCTTTCCCTTGGGAGACCATGGAAGGCATAATGGAAGGCCGGGGCCCTTTGGTCTTCCTCGAGGGGATTGAGGATCCCAGGAACCTGGGGGCCATCATTCGATCGTCTGTGGCAACAGGTGCCGGGAGGATAATCCTGGAGAAAAGGAGAAGGGCGGGGCTTTCGGGCGCGGTTGCCAAGGCTGCGTGCGGGGCTTTGGAATATGTGAGGCTCTCTTCGGTTCCCAATCTGCCTAGGGCCATGAGGTTGGCAAAGGAGCGGGGATACTGGCTCGTCGGGACCACTGACCGGGGAGGAGCCCCCCTTTGGGAGGCGGATCTACCTGAGAAGGTGGGAGTAGTGATAGGGGGAGAGGCAAGGGGGTTGAGGGAGGTTGTGAAGAGAGAGTGCGATTTTTGGGTGACGATCCCGGCTGAGGGGCCCATTGGGACTTACAATGCGTCTGTGGCGGCTTCGATAGTATTGTATGAGCTCATGAGGAGGAGGGCGGAGGAGAAGCTTGGAAGGAAAGAAGGGTCGTGAGAAAATATAACAAGGGATTGAATGGGTGGAAGGTTCGAGGGTGAGGTAGCGAGGGGTAGTCTTGCGAATTCGCGGAGATGGGATCTCGGAGGGGAAATTCGCGGGTGGAGGCGGGATGGAGGGTTGATGCATGTGAGGGGTGTGGGTGAGGTTGTGTGGATGGCGGAGGGAGATGTTGGGACGGTTGGGCTTTTTGGATTGACAGAGAAGGCCGGAGTAGGTATCATTATTATTTCAAGGTCGGCACCCACCCGAGGAACCGCGGGATGGTTCGGTTGCTGGCGTAGCTCAACGGTAGAGCAGCTGATTTGTAATCAGCAGGTTGCGGGTTCGAATCCCATCGCCAGCTCCAGGTAGGGATTGGGGTCCAGACCCTTTTGGGTCTGGGGCAGAAGGGGAGAGGTTCCCGAGTGGCCAAAGGGAGCAGACTGTAAATCTGCCGGCGTAGCCTTCGGAGGTTCGAATCCTCCCCTCTCCAGTTTCAGAGGGGCTAGGAGGTGCGGGAATAGCTCAAGTGGCTAGAGCATCAGCCTTCCAAGCTGAGGGTTGCGGGTTCGAGTCCCGTTTCCCGCTCCAGCCCCGTTTTCTGAAAAGGAATTATCGGGCCCACGTAGCTCAGGGGTAGAGCACTTCCTTGGTAAGGAAGTGGTCACCGGTTCAATCCCGGTCGTGGGCTTGGGGTAAAGACTTTCAAGCTCTGAAAAGGGCAGTCACACCCAAGGAGGTTTTCAGATGGCGAAGAAGAAGTTTGAGAGGAAGAAGCCGCATGTGAATGTAGGGACGATAGGGCATGTGGATCATGGTAAGACGACGTTGACGTCGGCGATCACGAAGGTATTGAGTTTGAAGGGTTTAGCTGAGCATGTGCCTTTTGATCAGATAGACAAGGCGCCGGAGGAGAGGGAGCGTGGTTTGACGATAGCGATAGCGCATATAGAGTATGAGACGGAGAAGCGTCATTATGCGCATATAGATTGTCCTGGGCATGCTGATTATATTAAGAACATGATAACTGGTGCGGCGCAGATGGATGGTGCGATATTAGTGGTATCTGCGGCTGATGGTCCTATGCCTCAGACGAGGGAGCACATATTATTAGCGAAGCAGGTTAGGGTTCCTTCGATGGTTGTATTTTTGAACAAGGCTGACATGGTGGATGATCCTGAGTTATTGGATTTAGTGGAGTTAGAGGTTAGGGAGTTATTATCGAGTTATGGTTTTCCTGGTGATGAGATACCGATAGTAGTTGGGAGTGCGTTGAAGGCTTATGAGAGTGATTCTAGGGATCCGAATGCGCCTGAGTATGAGTGTATATGGAAGTTGATGGAGGCTGTGGACAATTATATACCTGAGCCTATTAGGGATGTGGACAAGCCTTTTTTGATGCCGATAGAGGATGTATTTTCGATATCTGGTCGTGGTACGGTTGTGACTGGGAGGGTTGAGCGTGGGGTTATCAAGGTAGGGGATGAGGTTGAGGTAGTGGGTATAAGGCCTACGTTTAGGACGGTATGTACTGGGGTTGAGATGTTTAGGAAGGTATTGGATCAGGGTCAGGCTGGGGACAATATTGGGATATTGTTGAGGGGTACGAAGCGTGATGAGGTTGAGCGTGGTCAGGTTGTAGCGAAGCCTGGTAGTATAACGCCGCACAGGAAGTTTAAGGCTGAGACTTACATATTGACGAAGGAGGAGGGAGGGCGTCACACGCCTTTTTTTAGTGGTTATAGGCCTCAGTTTTATTTTCGGACGACGGATGTGACTGGGGTAGTGACGTTACCCGAGGGAGTTGAGATGGTGATGCCTGGGGACAATGTTTCTTTGACGGTGGAGTTGATAACGCCGATTGCTTTGGAGAAGGAGTTGCGGTTTGCCATCAGGGAAGGCGGTCGCACAGTAGGTGCAGGGGTGGTAAGCGATATATTGGAGTGAGACTGGGGGAGTCATGAGGGAAATAGTCACCCTTGCATGCACCGAGTGCAAGAGGAGAAACTATACTACTACGAAGAACAAGAGGACTACGCCCGACCGTTTGGAGTTCAAGAAATATTGCCGGTTCTGTCGAAAGCATACGCCCCATCGAGAGACCAAGTGAGGGCAGTCCGAGGCCGATTCACGAAAGAGGGCGAAACAGGCCAGTAGCTCTAACGGCTAGAGCACCGGACTCCAAATCCGGGGGTTGGGGGTTCGAATCCCTCCTGGCCTGCCATCGTGTTTTTCCCGATGGGTGAGAGAGGACGGGGTCTTTGGAGACCAGTAGATGAAGGAGAGATTGGAAAAGCTCATACAGTTTTTCAGGGAGGTCAGGGCTGAGCTCAGGAGGGTCACTTGGCCAACCAGAAGGGAGACCCTGGGGGCCACCTCCGTTGTGCTCGTCTTGGTGATGATAATGTCTTTCTTCCTGGGCCTAGTGGATGTGGGCCTCCACGAGCTCATGAGAATGATCCTCCATTAGGAACCCTTGCGGGAGGGCGCCGCAATGGCTCACAAATGGTACGTGATCCACACATACTCCGGATATGAGAACAAGGTCAAGGCAGCCTTGGAGGAGAGGATTAAGGCTTACGGCCAGCAGGACAAGTTCTCAGAGATCCTCATACCCTCGGAGAAAGTGGTGGAGCTTGTGAAGGGCGAGAGGAGAACCTCCAACAGAAAGTTTTTCCCAGGTTACATCTTCATCAAGATGGAGCTCAACGACGAGACTTGGCACATAGTGAAGAACACCCCCAAAGTGACTGGTTTCGTTGGCAGTCGCACGGAGCCCACGCCTGTGCCGGAGGAGGAGGTGCAGGAGATAATTCAGCAGATAAATGAGGGGGTGCTAAAGCCAAAGCCCAAATTCGTCTTCGAGAAGGGAGACAGTGTGAGGGTGATCGACGGACCGTTCCTCAATTTCCATGGGATAGTGGACGAGGTGAAGCCGGAGAAAGGGAAACTCAGAGTCCTGGTGAGCATCTTCGGAAGGGCAACGCCGGTGGAGTTGGATTTTGTCCAGGTGGTGAAGAATTAATTGAGACAAGGTGGGATAAATGGCTAAGAAGGTCGTCGCAATGGTGAAGCTGCAGGTGCCGGCAGGGCAGGCCACTCCATCCCCTCCAGTGGGACCTGCTCTGGGCCAGCACGGAGTCAACATCATGGAATTCTGTAAGGCGTTCAACGCCAAGACCCAGGGCCAGGAGGGCATGATAATCCCCGTAGTGGTGACAATCTACGCGGACAGGTCCTTTACATTTGTGACCAAGACCCCTCCCACTTCGATTCTTCTCAAAAGGGCTGCCCAGATAGCGAAGGGCAGTAGCCAGACAAAAAGGGAGAGTGTGGGACAGATAAAGAGATCTCAAATTGTGGAAATAGCCAAGACCAAGTTGCCGGACCTCAATACCGATGACCTCGATGCTGCCATCAGATCAGTGGAGGGAACGGCAAAGAGCATGGGGCTCGAGATAATTGAGGACTAATTTCGGGAAAATAGCCCGAGAGGCGCCTCCTGCAGACGCTCCCAGGGGGTCAGAACGAGGAGAGGTGTTAGTCTCCTCTGTTGCCCAGGGCAATTGAGAAAAAGGAGCTGAGGAGAGATGCCGAAAAGGGGTAAGAAGTACAGGGCGGCCAAAGCCAAGGTGGACAGCACCCGCAGATACACTCTGGAAGAGGCTGTGGATCTAGTATTGCAGACCCACTACGCCAGGTTCGACGAGACGGTGGAGGTGGCTGTGAGGCTGGGGGTGGATCCCAGGCACGCGGATCAGATGGTCAGAGGAGCAGTTGTATTGCCACACGGCCTCGGCAAGAAGGTGAGGGTGCTGGTTTTCGCTAAAGGTGAAAAAGAGAAGGAGGCCCTCGAAGCTGGAGCTGATTATGTGGGGGCGGAAGACTTGGCAGAGAAGATCCAGAAAGAGGGGTGGCTCGACTTCGACAAGGCCATTGCCACCCCGGACCTGATGGGTATGGTTGGAAGGCTGGGAAAGATCCTGGGACCGAGGGGTCTGATGCCCAACCCGAAGGTGGGGACCGTCACATTCGATGTGGCCAGGGCAGTGAGAGAGGTCAAGGCTGGGAAAGTGGATTTCAGGGTGGACAAGGGTGGTGTGGTACATGCTCCTGTGGGAAAGGTCTCCTTTGGAAAGGAACGCCTTATAGAGAACATCAAGGCCCTTCTGGAAACCATCGTGAGATTGAAGCCAGCAAGTAGCAAGGGCGTTTACCTTAGGGGGATGGCGCTTTCTAGCACAATGGGTCCTGGAATAAAAGTGGATCCCGTCTATCTCAGAAACCTGATGAGGTGATGGGAAGTTCTCCTGCTTCAGGGAGGAGTCGCTCTCTCTTAAAGATCAGGGAAGGGCTGGAATCTTCGGCGCCATGGGTGCCCAGGAAGCTCCGAGGGAGAGGAGGTTTTGCTCGTGAATAGAGCAGAAAAGCAGAGACTGGTCGAGGATCTCAGGGGCAAGTTTGTCCGAAACGATGTGGTGATATTGACCCGATTCACGGGTCTCAAGGTAGGAGAGCTAGGGGAGCTGAGAAGGGGTCTAAAGAAGATCTCCGCGGAATACAAGGTCGTCAAGAACACCCTCCTTCAGAGGGCCATGGAGGGCACTGATGTGGCTCTCCTGAGGGAAAGAATTCGTGGTCCCTTGGCTGTCGTGGTGGGAAAGGGAGACCTGGTACCAGTGGCAAAAGCCCTGGTGGACTATATGAAGGACCATCCCAAATTCGAAATAGAGGCGGGGGTCACCAGGGGAAGGGTATTGGATGCCAATGAGATCAGACAGGCCGCAACCCTCCCAGGGAGAGAGGAGCTCGTCGCCAAGCTCATGTTCCTGATGCAGGCACCGGTGGCTGGACTGATCGGTGTGCTCAGGGAGATTCCAGCGAAGCTCGTGAGGACTCTGGATGAGATAAGGAAGCAAAAGGAATCTCAGGCCTAATCCTGAACATTCGATGGGAATTGAGGCCCATTTAGGGGGGATGGATCCTGGAATTTGGGTGTCGCGAGGGAATCTAAAGAAGGGCATAGAAGGGCAGGGAGATATGGAGCTGGGCCAGGGCCTGGAAGGCGGAAGCCGGGTTGCGAGACAATCAAGGGAATCGATGAGGGAAAAAAGAAGGAGCGTCTCGAGAAGAGAAAAGATGTGTTCTCGGGATCGCCAATTGAAAACATAGGAGGTAGTGGCGAAGATGGCACAGATAACCAAGGAGCAGTTCATAGAGTTCGTCAAGAACGCGACGGCAATGGAATTGGCTGAAATAGTGAAGGAGCTCGAGGCCATATTCGGAGTCACGGCAGCAGCTCCGGTTGCGGTTGCAGCGCCTGGTGCTGCTCCTGCTGCTCAAGCTGCTGCTCCCGAGGAGGAGAAGACGGAATTCGACGTGATCCTCACCGGGTACGGAGACAAGAAGATCCAGGTCATCAAGGTCGTTCGCGCCCTCACAGGCTTGGGCCTGAAGGAGGCCAAGGACTTGGTGGAAGGGGTTCCCAAGCCAGTGAAGGAAGGAGTCTCCAAGAAGGAAGCTGAGGATGCCAAGAAACAGCTCGAGGAAGCGGGAGCCACTGTGGAGATTCGCTGACAGGGCAAGAGGGGTTCAGGATCCAGATAAAATCGAAGGAAAAGCTCGAAGGAGCTAGCCGGGGAGGAAGTTGGCTTCTTGTTCCCGGCAGGCGAGGAAGTTTTCTCCACGGTTGATCGGGGAGGCATGAGAGAGATGAAGGTTCAGCCTGGTGGATTGCGCAGGAGCTTCTCGAAGATAGAGAAGGTCATAGATCTGCCCAATCTCATAGAGATTCAGAAGAAGTCTTACGAGAGGTTCTTGCAGGCCAATGTGCCACCTTCCCAGAGGGAGGACATTGGGCTACAGGGAGCTTTCAAGAGCGTCTTCCCAATACACGATTTTAACGAGACTGCCTCTCTCGAGTTCGTCAGCTACTCCTTGGGGGAGCCCAAGTACAGCGTCGAAGAATGCCTTCAGAGGGGCATGACCTATGCTGTCCCTGTCAGGATAACCGTCAGGCTCATTGTCTGGGACGTCGACAAGGACAAGAAAAAGCAGACCATAAGGGATGTGAAGGAACAAGAGGTTTATTTCGGGGAAATCCCCCTGATGACCGACAAGGGCACCTTCATCATCAACGGAACTGAGAGGGTGATAGTGAGCCAGCTTCATCGGTCACCTGGGATCTTCTTCGAACACGACAAAGGGAAGACCCACACCAGCGGAATGGTCCTCTACTCAGCCCGGATCATACCCATGAGGGGCTCGTGGCTGGATCTGGAGTTCGACCCCAAGGACATCCTTTACGTCCGAATAGACAAGAGGCGGAAGTTCCCGGTGACGGTCCTTCTCAAGGCCTTGGGATACACTGTGGAGGAGCTCATAGAGTACTTCTATCCCATCGAGACCTTGGAGTTCCACGAGGACAAGATACTCAGGAGGCTTCCCCTGGAGCTCCTTGTGGGGACAAAGGCCTCGGATACCATCTCCCTGCCCGGGGAGGAAGAGCCCCTGGTGAGAAGGGGGGGAATAATCAGGAAGAAGCACGTGAAGATGCTCGAGGCCATGGGGATAGAGGCCGTGCCTCTTCATCCCGAAGACCTTCCCACAAAACTCACTGCGAAGCCGGTCCTGGACCCCAAGACGAAGGAAGTGGTCCTCGAGTCTCTGAAGCCCTTGAGCGAGGAGATCGTGGCCTCCTTGAAGGAGAGGGGCATTCGCACTGTCCAAGTCATATACGTGGATGATAGGAAGTTCTTGAGGGCCATGGCCGACACCCTCCTCATAGACAAGGTCGAGGGGCAGAAGGAGGCCATACTGGAGATATACAAGAAGCTGAGGCCTGGAACTCCGCCCACAGAGGAAACAGCCAGGGAGTTCTTCCACAATCTGTTCTTCAACCCCCGGTACTACGATCTTTCTCCAGTGGGGAGGTGGAAGCTCAACAGGAGGCTTGGCATTCCAATGGAGCAGGCTCCCCTGAGCCAAACTGTCCTTAGGCGGGAGGACATAATGGAGGCAGTGAGGTATCTCCTCGCCCTGAGGGCTGGCCAGGGCCAGGTGGATGACATAGATCACCTGGGGAATCGCAGGGTGAAAGCAGTGGGGGAGCTCATCGAGAACCAGTACAGGATCGGCCTCGTGAGAATGGAGAGGGCCATAAAGGAGAGAATGAGTCTGCAGGAAGTCGAGACCCTCATGCCTCACGATCTCATAAATGCCAAGCCCGTCTCCGCTGTGGTCAAGGAGTTCTTTGGGAGCAGTCAGCTGAGCCAATTCATGGATCAGACAAACCCCCTCTCGGAGATCACCCATAAGAGGCGTCTGAGCGCCCTCGGTCCAGGTGGCTTGACAAGGGAGAGGGCAGGATTTGAAGTGAGGGACGTACACCCAACTCACTACGGTCGCATTTGCCCCATAGAGACCCCCGAAGGCCCCAACATTGGCCTAATAGTGTCTCTGAGCACTTACGCCAGGGTCAACGACATGGGCTTCATAGAGACCCCTTACAGAATTGTCAGGGATGGCAAGGTAACAAACGAGATCGAGTATCTCACAGCCCTCGATGAGGAAGACCATGTCATAGCCCAAGCCAACGCCCCCTTGGACCCTGAAGGACGCTTCGCAACCGAGCTCGTATCTGTCAGGTACAAGGGAGGGGAGTTTGCCATAAAGAAGGCCCAAGAAGTGGACCGCATGGATGTCTCTCCCAATCAGTTGGTCAGTGTCGCAGCCTCCCTGATACCTTTCCTCGAAAACGATGACGCCAACAGAGCCCTCATGGGCTCCAACATGCAGAGGCAGGCGGTCCCGCTCCTTGTGACCGAGGCCCCCCTTGTAGGGACGGGCATGGAGTTCCCGGTGGCCAAGGACTCGGGTGTCACGGTCGTCGCGAAGAGATCAGGGGTTGTGGAGAGTGTAGATGCCACGCGAATAGTCATAAGGGCGGAAGGCAGTGGACCCGAAGGGGCTGACCCGGGCATCGATATCTACAATCTCATAAAGTATCAGAGGTCAAATCAGAACACGTGCATAAATCAGAAGCCCATAGTGAGGAAAGGGGAGAGGGTAGAAGCTGGCCAGATCATTGCTGATGGGCCCGCAACCCGCAATGGCGAGTTGGCTCTGGGCAGAAACGTGCTCGTGGCTTTCATGCCCTGGGGAGGTTACAACTTCGAGGATTCGATTCTGGTGAGCGAGAGATTGGTAAAGGAGGACGTGTTCACCTCGATCCATATAGAGGAATTCGAGGTCATGGCCCGAGATACCAAGCTCGGTAAGGAGGAGATAACCAGGGACATCCCCAATATAGGGGAGGAGAGCCTCAAGAATCTCGACGAAAGCGGCATAGTGGCCATTGGGGTGGAGGTCAAACCAGGAGACATTTTGGTGGGGAAGGTTACCCCCAAAGGGGAAACCCAACTTTCCCCAGAGGAGAAACTCCTCAGGGCAATTTTCGGGGAGAAGGCCGGGGAGATCAGGGACACCTCCCTCAGGGTCCCCCCTGGGGTGGAAGGGACAGTCATAGCGGTGAGGGTCTTCTCGAGAAAAGGGGTGGACAAGGACGAGAGGAGCAAGGAGCTCGAGGACGAGGAGATAGCCCGTCTGGTCAAGGATCAGGATGACGAGATCCGCATCATCCAGCGGACCACCATGGAGAGGATGAGGGAGAGGCTTGAGGGGAAGCACCTGGCCGTGGAGATAAGGGACCACTTCACGGACGAGGTCCTCGGAAAGCCGGGCGACATCATAGACAAGGGACTTCTGGACAAGTTGCCCATGCACCGATGGATGGAACTCAAGGTCCAGGAGGATCCCGATGTGCCCAGGGAAATCAGGGAACTGTACCAGCACTTCCAAGAGCAGGTGGATCTCATAAGGGTGGTATTCGACGAGAGGATCCTCAGGCTCAAGAGGGGAGATGAGCTTCCTCCTGGCGTCATCAAGATGGTGAAGGTATACGTGGCCATCAAGAGGAAGCTCTCTGTGGGCGACAAGATGGCGGGAAGGCATGGGAACAAGGGAGTGATCTCCAGGATCCTTCCAGAGGAGGACATGCCTTACTTCGCCGACGGAACGCCAGTAGATATTGTGCTCAATCCCCTGGGAGTTCCGTCGAGAATGAACGTCGGTCAAATCTTGGAGACACACTTGGGCTGGGCTGCCAAAGGCCTGGGCGAGCAGATAGGAAAGCTTCTCGAGGCCAACTCCCCCGCCTCCTTGATCAGACAGAGGCTTTCCAAGATATACTCCTCCCCCAAGTTCGATTCACTTCTAGAGGAACTCACAGACGATGAGGTCATAGAGGTAGCGAAGAGGCTCAAGGATGGGATTCCCATGGCAAGTCCTGTGTTCGACGGAGCAACTGAGGAGGAAATCCACGAGGCCTTGAAAGAGGCCGGTCTCCCAGTAGTCGGACAGGCGATTCTTTACGATGGCCGAACTGGAGAACCATTTCAGAGGCCTGTGACAGTTGGTATCATGTACATGATGAAGCTCCATCACCTCGTGGACGATAAAATCCACGCCAGGTCCATAGGGCCTTATTCCCTGGTGACCCAGCAGCCCCTCGGAGGAAAGGCCCAGTTTGGTGGGCAGAGACTCGGGGAGATGGAAGTCTGGGCCATGGAGGCTTACGGGGCAGCTTACACCTTGCAGGAGTTCCTGACAGTCAAATCCGACGACATAGCAGGGAGAAACAGGATGTACGAGTCCATAGTGAAGGGAGAGTGTAGGCTGGAACCTGGCCTTCCTGAATCGTTCAATGTCTTGATGAGGGAGCTACAGAGCCTGGCGCTCAACGTGGAGCTCCTCGAGGATTCCGAAGGCACATAATGGCCCCTCAAGAGGGCATGGGACGGACCGAGCTCGATCCCCAACTGATGAGGGAGGGCATGGATGAGAAAGGGGGTTGCCTCCGCAGGTTACAGAGATTCCTCTTGCGGGGCCCCTTGGGATTCTTGGTCAGGATGGACCATTTTTGAACCACAAGAGTTTGCCTTCAGATTAGGAGGGTAGCCTTGGAAGATCTGTACAGCCTTTTTGAGAAGCCGAAAGATCCCCTTAGCTTCAATGCTGTTCGTATCTCCATAGCCTCTCCGGAGAAGATCCGCTCATGGTCTCACGGAGAGGTGAAGAAGCCCGAGACCATAAACTACAGGACCTTCAAGCCCGAGAGAGACGGCCTCTTTTGTGCCAAGATATTCGGCCCCACAAAGGACTACGAGTGCAACTGCGGCAAGTACCGCAGGATGAAGCATAGGGGCGTTGTGTGCGAGAAATGTGGGGTCGAGGTTATCCATTCCAGGGTTCGAAGGGAGAGGCTCGGACACATAGAGCTGGCATCGCCCGTGGCCCACATATGGTTCCTGAAGTGCCTCCCCAGCAGGATAGGGACCCTTCTGGGACTCACCTTGAAAGATCTGGAGAGGGTTCTTTATTTCGAGAACTACATAGTGACAGATCCAGGTGATACAGATCTCCAGAAAGGCGAGCTCCTCTCCGAGGAGAGGTACCGGAAAAAGATTCAGGAGTTCGGAGAGGGTAGTTTCAAGGCTGGCATGGGGGCAGAGACCATAAGGGATCTCCTCAAGAGCCTCGATGTGGCCAAAGAGGCCGAGAGGCTCAGGGAGGAGATGAAGATGACCACCTCCGATGCCAAGAGGAAGAAGATAGCCAAGCAACTCAAGGTCATGGAGGCCTTCAGGGACTCGGGGAATAAGCCCGAATGGATGATCTTGGAAGTGATCCCAGTGCTTCCACCTGACCTCAGGCCCTTGGTTCCATTGGACGGTGGTAGATTCGCCACTTCGGATCTCAATGACCTTTACAGGAGGGTGATCAATCGGAACAACAGGCTCAAGAGGCTCTACGAGCTGAGTGCACCTGACATAATAATCCGAAACGAGAAGAGGATGCTCCAGGAGGCCGTGGATGTCCTGTTCGACAATGGCAGAAGGGGCAAGGTGATCACGGGTCCCAACAAGAGACCTCTGAAATCCTTGAGTGACATGCTCAAGGGAAAACAGGGCCGGTTTCGCCAGAACCTTCTGGGCAAGAGAGTGGACTATTCGGGGCGAACGGTCATAGTGGTTGGCCCTGACCTGAGGCTTCACCAGTGCGGTCTGCCAAAGAAGATGGCCCTCGAGCTTTTCAAGCCTTTCATATACCAGAAGCTCGAGGAGAAGGGGTATGTCACCACAATAAAGGCAGCCAAAAAGCTAGTGGAGAAGGAGACACCCGAGGTATGGGACTGCTTGGAGGAGGTGGTGACCGAGTACCCGATTCTCCTCAACAGGGCACCTACCCTGCACAGATTGGGCATTCAGGCCTTCGAGCCCATTTTGATTGAGGGTAAGGCCATCCAGCTTCATCCCCTGGTGTGTGCGGCCTTCAACGCGGATTTCGATGGGGACCAGATGGCGGTCCATGTCCCCCTTTCGGTTGAGGCCCAGGTGGAGGCAAGGGTGCTCATGCTTTCGAGCAACAACATCTTGAGCCCAGCCCACGGAAAGCCCATCATCGTTCCCACCCAGGAGATAGTGTTGGGTCTGTACTACCTCACCCGCCAAAGGGACGACCTGGAGCAGGCGGAGCAAGTCCCCCATTTCTTCGGGCCAGAGGAGGTGAGGGTGGCGTACGACGCTGGGGAAGTGGATATCCATCAACCCATAGTGGTTCGTATCCAGGGCCAGACTGTCAGGACCACAGTTGGCAGAGTGCTCCTGAGCGAGATCGTTCCTCCAGAGGTTCCCTTCGAGGTCTACAATAGGACCCTCAAGAAAAAAGATCTCGCCAATCTCATCGACCACTGCTACAGGCTCGCGGGACACAAGAAGACCGTGGTTCTGGCGGACCGTCTCAAGGACCTCGGTTACCACTACGCGACCCTGGCTGGTGTGTCCATCTCCATGAACGACCTCATCATCCCCGAGACCAAGGAGGAGATTCTGAAGAAGGCACAGGCCCAGGTTCAGGAGCTCGAGGAGCAATACGCTCAGGGTTGGATCACCAATGGAGAGAGGTACAACAAGGTGGTTGATATATGGGCCAATGCCACGGAACAAGTAGCGGAAGACATGCTAGAGAGATTGAGAAAGGAGAAGGTGACCACCCCTGATGGCAAGACCATCGAGGTTGAAAGCTTCAATCCCATTTACATGATGGTGGACTCGGGTTCAAGGGGTAGTCCCTTGCAGGTGAGGCAGCTCGCCGGGATGAGGGGACTGATGGCCAAGCCCTCTGGAGAGATCATAGAGACCCCGATAACAGCCAATTTCAGGGAAGGGCTCACGGTCCTCCAGTACTTCATATCCACCCACGGAGCCAGGAAGGGGCTTGCTGATACAGCCCTCAAGACCGCCAACTCAGGATACCTCACTCGCAGGCTTGTGGATGTGTGTCAGGACGTGGTGATCCAGGAGTACGACTGCGGCACCACTGACGGAATAGAGATGACTTCCCTCGTCGAGGGAGGAGAGATAATAGACGATGTGGGAGACAGGGTCCTGGGAAGGGTGGCTTTCGAGGACCTGGAGAACCCTCTAGCCGAAGGCGAAGAGGATAGGTACATAGTCAGGGCCAACCAGATCATAGACGAGGAGGCAGTGAACAAGATAAGGGAGGCGGGGATAGACAAGGTCAAGATACGTTCTGTGCTCACCTGCAAGTCCAAGTACGGTCTGTGCGCCCTCTGTTACGGGAGAGACCTGGCCCATGGAGGTCTCGTGAATATTGGAGAGGCAGTGGGCATAATAGCGGCTCAGTCCATAGGTGAGCCAGGCACCCAGTTGACCATGAGGACCTTCCATATAGGAGGTGTTGCAGCCGGGAAAGCCGAGCAGAGCAAACTCTTCAATAGGCATCCTGGCAAGGTGGTTTACTCCAACATAAAGACCGTCAAGAAGGGAAATGACTTCGTGGTCATGAACAGGTATGGGGAGCTCACCATTGTCGACGAAAGTGGAAGGGAGAGGGAGCGCTACCCAGTGATTTACGGGGCCTATCTGAAGGTGGCCGATGGTCAGGAGGTGGCTAGGAATACCCTTTTGGCGGAGTGGGACCCCTTCACAACACCCATCCTCACAGAGACAGGGGGGCGAGTCAAATTTGGCGACATAATCGATGGAGTGACCATGGCAGAGAAGAAGGATCCTGTGACTGGTCACTCGAGCAAGGTCATAGTGGAGACAAAGGACCCAGATCTGAGACCGAGGATCTCCATCAAGGATGAGAAAGGGAGAACCTTGAGGGTCCCGGGAAGCGAACACCTGGCCCGCTATCCCATGCCCGTGGGGGCAATAATAGCAGTGGAGGAGGGCTCATGGGTGGAAGCGGGTGACATCCTGGCAAAGATACCCAGGGAGACCACCAAGACCAAGGACATAACCGGAGGATTGCCAAGGGTCGCTGAACTCTTCGAGGCCAGGAGGCCCAAAGAGTACGCGGTCATAAGCGAGATTGATGGGATCGTCTCCTTTGGGAAAGACACCAAGGGAAAACGCAAGGTGATAGTGACCCCCGAGGTGGGGGAGCCGAGGGAGTACTTGATTCCCAAGGGCAAACACATTGCGGTGCACGAGGGAGATAGGGTTCAGGCGGGAGAACCATTGATGGATGGCTCCTCGAATCCCCATGACATATTGAGGGTGAAAGGGGAGAAGGAGTTGGCCAAGTTCCTCGTGGACGAGGTCCAGGAAGTGTATAGGCTTCAGGGAGTGAAGATAAATGACAAGCACATAGAGGTCGTGGTGAGGCAGATGCTGAGGAGGGTGAGGGTGAAGGAGGTTGGGGACACGGACTTCCTGGTGGGCGAGGCAGTGGAGAAGCACGTGTTCGAGGAAGTCAACTCCAAGGTGATGGCTGCAGGTGGAAGGCCAGCGATAGGAGAGCCGCTTCTTCTGGGCATTACCAAGGCGGCCCTGAGCACCGAGAGCTTCATATCTGCCGCATCGTTCCAGGAGACAACCAAGGTTCTCACGGATGCGGCTGTGCAAGGGAAGGTGGACCATCTGAGAGGCCTCAAGGAAAACGTGATAATGGGGAGGTTGATCCCAGCTGGAACAGGGAGAAGGGAGTACAGGCACCTGAGGCTTGAGGTGGAGGAGCAGGAAGAGGAAGACATAGAGGAGAAGGCCCTTGACACCCTGTTCGAAGAGGCGTAAAAATATATATTTCAGTTCGACGGCGAAAGCCCTCGGGAGGAAAAGAGGCTGATGCCAACCATAAACCAGTTGGTGAGAAAAGGAAGAAAGAAGGTCCAAAAGAAGAACAAGGTTCCGGCCCTTCAGGGCTGTCCACAGAAGAGGGGGGTCTGTGTGAGGGTGTACACAACGACTCCCAAGAAGCCCAACTCTGCTCTGAGAAAAGTGGCGAGAGTGAGGCTCACAAATGGTTACGAGGTGACCTCCTACATCCCAGGCGAGGGTCACAACCTTCAGGAGCACTCGGTGGTCCTCATAAGGGGAGGTCGTGTGAAGGATTTGCCAGGGGTCAGGTACCACGTGATCAGGGGCACTTTGGACTCCCTGGGTGTTCAGGACAGGAGAAAGTCCAGGTCCAAATACGGCACCAAGAAGCCCAAGTGATGAGGGGCCTGGGTGACGGTCGTCCAGGGCCGTGCCCTCAAGGTAGCTGAGGCCTCCGTTAGGAGTGGGGGTTATGCCAAGGAAGAGAGTGGTTGAAAGAAGACCGATTCCGCCGGATCCCATCTACGGGAAGCCCCTGATCACAAAGTTCATAAATGTGATCATGAAAAGGGGCAAAAAGAGCATAGCAGAGAAGATAATGTACGGCGCTTTGGACATCATACAAAAGAGGACAAAACAGGACCCTCTGGCCATCTTCGAGAGGGCTGTGGAGAACGTGAAACCCCTGGTGGAGGTGAAGTCCAGGAGGGTGGGAGGAGCGACCTATCAGGTTCCAGTGGAGATAAGGCCAGAGAGGAGAGTCTCCCTGGCCATAAGGTGGTTGGTCCAAGTCAGCCAGAAGAGACCTGAGAAGACCATGCAGGAGAGATTGGCCGCCGAGCTCATGGAAGCGGCCAATAACAGAGGGGCGGCGATAAAGAAAAAAGAGGACACACACCGGATGGCAGAAGCCAACAAGGCTTTCGCTCACTACAGGTGGTGATCCGCCCAGTTCTATCAGCCATCAGTATCGAATAGATATCTTAGTTGGGATTGTGTGAAATGGGGTGCTGATGGCTGATTGTTGTCTCTGGTAAGGTGGTGTGAGATGAGCCTTCGGGCGCACAGGAACATAGGCATTATGGCCCACATAGATGCCGGAAAGACAACAACCACAGAGAGGATCCTCTATTACACCGGGGTCTCTCATCGGATGGGGGAGGTCCATGAAGGGACCGCGGTCATGGACTGGATGGAACAGGAGCAGGAAAGGGGCATAACAATCACCTCGGCGGCAACGACCTGCTTCTGGAGGGGATGCAAGATCAATTTGATAGATACCCCGGGCCATGTTGATTTCACCGTGGAGGTGGAAAGGAGTCTCAGGGTCTTAGATGGTGCAGTAGCTGTATTCTGTGCTGTGGGAGGCGTCGAGCCACAGTCGGAGACAGTCTGGAGGCAGGCGGACAAGTATAGGGTGCCGCGCATAGCCTTCGTGAACAAAATGGATAGGGCAGGAGCCAACTTCTTGTGGGTAGTGGATTGCATAAGGAGAAGGCTCTCCGAAAAGGCCATCCCCATTCAGCTTCCCTTGGGGTCAGAGGAGGATTTCCAAGGGGTGATAGATTTGGTGGAGCTCAAGGCCATAGTGTGGGACGGAAGCGAGCTTGGCGCCAAGTTCACAGTGACCGATGTTCCAGATGATTATCGGGATGTGGCCGAGAAGTACAGGGACCAGCTCGTCGAGTCCCTGTGCGAGGTGGACGATGAATTGGTGGAGGATTACCTGGAGGGACGCCCCATAGGACCAGAGAGGATAAAAGGCGTACTGAGGAAGGCCACCATATCCCTCGAGGTCGTGCCAGTGCTCTGCGGAGCAGCTTTCAAGAACAAGGGTGTTCAGCCTCTGCTGGATGCCATAGTGGATTATCTCCCATCGCCCGTGGACGTCCCGCCTGTGGAAGGAGTCGGGCCATCGGGGAAGCCCCAGGTGAGGAGGCCTGACGAAGAAGAGCCGTTTTCGGCTCTGGTGTTCAAGGTGATGAACGACCCCTACGTGGGGCACCTCAGCTTTCTCAGGGTCTACTCGGGGAGGCTCAGAAGCGGGGAGATAGTTCTCAACTCCACCACGGGAAAGAAGGAAAGGGTCGGAAGGCTCCTCAGGATGCACGCCAATAAAAGGGAGGAGATCCAGGAAGTGAGAGCAGGGGACATAGCGGCAGCAGTGGGTCTCAAACAAGTGAGGACGGGCCATACCATCTGCTGTCCGAGTGATCCCATAGTGTTGGAGTCCCTTGAGTTCCCCGAGCCTGTGATCTCTGTTGCCGTGAGGACCAAGAGGAGAGAAGACCTTGATAGGCTCATGGAGGCCATGAGGAGGCTCTCCGCTGAGGATCCATCCTTCAGGTTCAGACAGGATCCTGAGACAGGCGAGACCATCATCTCCGGGATGGGAGAACTCCATCTGGAGATAATCGTGGACAGGCTCCAGAGGGAATTCGGGGTCAAGACTCAAGTGGGAGTGCCTCAGGTGGCATATCGGGAGACCATAACCCGTTCAGCCACAGCGGAGGGGAAGTTTGTGAGGCAGTCGGGAGGAAGGGGCCAATATGGGCATGTTGTGCTCCGAGTGGAGCCATTGCCTTCCGGAGGAGGATTCAAGTTCCAAGATGCTACAGTGGGGGGTGTGGTTCCCAAGGAATACGTCCCGGCCGTGGAAGCTGGTGTGAGAGAGGCCATGGACAGGGGGGTCATGGCTGGTTTCCCCGTTGTGGATGTGGCGGTGACCCTTTTGGATGGATCCTATCACGAGGTGGACTCCTCTGACATGGCCTTCAAGATAGCTGCATCCCTTGCCTTTCAGGAGGCTGCCAGGAAGGCCGGTCTCGTGCTTCTCGAGCCCATAATGGAGGTAGAGGTAGTGGCCCCAGAGGAGTACCTTGGGGAGGTTCTGAGCGACCTAGCCAGCAGGAGGGGAGAGATCCGTAGCATGGATGTGAGGGTTGCCTCCAGGGTGGTGGAGGCGAGGGTGCCCCTGAAGGAGATGTTCGGATATGCGACAACCCTGAGGTCCCTGACCCAGGGAAGGGCGACCTTCACCATGCAGTTGGGCCAATACAGTCCAGTGCCAGGTCACTTGGTGGGTGAGATTGCGGCCAAAGTGGCCTACTTTTGATGGCAGCGTCGTCTTACACGGCTAAAGGAGGAAGGAGGTTTTCAGATGGCGAAGAAGAAGTTTGAGAGGAAGAAGCCGCATGTGAATGTAGGGACGATAGGGCATGTGGATCATGGTAAGACGACGTTGACGTCGGCGATCACGAAGGTATTGAGTTTGAAGGGTTTAGCTGAGCATGTGCCTTTTGATCAGATAGACAAGGCGCCGGAGGAGAGGGAGCGTGGTTTGACGATAGCGATAGCGCATATAGAGTATGAGACGGAGAAGCGTCATTATGCGCATATAGATTGTCCTGGGCATGCTGATTATATTAAGAACATGATAACTGGTGCGGCGCAGATGGATGGTGCGATATTAGTGGTATCTGCGGCTGATGGTCCTATGCCTCAGACGAGGGAGCACATATTATTAGCGAAGCAGGTTAGGGTTCCTTCGATGGTTGTATTTTTGAACAAGGCTGACATGGTGGATGATCCTGAGTTATTGGATTTAGTGGAGTTAGAGGTTAGGGAGTTATTATCGAGTTATGGTTTTCCTGGTGATGAGATACCGATAGTAGTTGGGAGTGCGTTGAAGGCTTATGAGAGTGATTCTAGGGATCCGAATGCGCCTGAGTATGAGTGTATATGGAAGTTGATGGAGGCTGTGGACAATTATATACCTGAGCCTATTAGGGATGTGGACAAGCCTTTTTTGATGCCGATAGAGGATGTATTTTCGATATCTGGTCGTGGTACGGTTGTGACTGGGAGGGTTGAGCGTGGGGTTATCAAGGTAGGGGATGAGGTTGAGGTAGTGGGTATAAGGCCTACGTTTAGGACGGTATGTACTGGGGTTGAGATGTTTAGGAAGGTATTGGATCAGGGTCAGGCTGGGGACAATATTGGGATATTGTTGAGGGGTACGAAGCGTGATGAGGTTGAGCGTGGTCAGGTTGTAGCGAAGCCTGGTAGTATAACGCCGCACAGGAAGTTTAAGGCTGAGACTTACATATTGACGAAGGAGGAGGGAGGGCGTCACACGCCTTTTTTTAGTGGTTATAGGCCTCAGTTTTATTTTCGGACGACGGATGTGACTGGGGTAGTGACGTTACCCGAGGGAGTTGAGATGGTGATGCCTGGGGACAATGTTTCTTTGACGGTGGAGTTGATAACGCCGATTGCTTTGGAGAAGGAGTTGCGGTTTGCCATCAGGGAAGGCGGTCGCACAGTAGGTGCAGGGGTGGTAAGCGATATATTGGAGTAGTTTCCTCTCTGTTAGAGGATAGGGGAAAAATGCGGGGGACAGGGTTGTCGGGAATTGTTACTGGAGTGAACGAGGATCCAAGGGGCCATGTCTTGGAGCATCCCGGAAAGGGGGTTTGGCCCCCGAATCACTCCCAGTGAATCGTCCGGGATGGGGGAAGTGAGATGATGGAGAGTCAGAGGATCCGCATTCGGCTCAAGGCTTACGATCATAAGATCCTGGATCGGGCAGCCATGGAAATAGTGGAGACGGCTAAAAGGACCGGAGCGAGGGTGGCTGGTCCAGTGCCTCTTCCCACGAAGATAAGCAAGTTCTGCGTGCTGCGTTCCCCTCACATAGACAAGAAGTCCAGGGAGCAATTCGAGATCAGGACTCATAAAAGGCTTCTTGATATCTTGGAGCCCACGCAGCAGACCATAGATGCCCTCATGAAATTGGAGCTTTCCGCTGGGGTGGATGTGGAGATCAAGCTCTGAGTGGGGCTCCTAGGGAACGCGGTGACCAGAAGGGGAAGGCGGAAGAGGTAACTCAGGGATTGCGCCTCAGCTAGCTTGGCCGGGGGAAGGTTCGATGAAGGGACTCATAGGAAGAAAGCTCGGTATGACACAGATCTTTCTGGACGAGGGGCAGGTGGTTCCTGTGACGGTGATACAGGCGGGGCCCTGCTACGTGGTGCAGTGCAAGAACAGGGAAAGGGATGGCTACGAGGCGATCCAGCTGGGCTTTGAGCTCACCAAGGAATCCAAGGTCACAAAGCCCATTGCTGGCCATTTCAGCAAGCACGGAGCCCCCGTGTGCAGAGTGCTAAGGGAGATAAGGGTGGAGGATTCCTCCAGGTTCACTCCAGGACAGGTGCTCACCGTGGAAGCCTTCAAGGTCGGGGAAAAGGTGAAGGTCACTGGTCGGAGCAAGGGAAGGGGCTTCACGGGGGTAATGAAGCGACACAACTTCAGTGGTGCTCCCGCCTCCCATGGCACTCACGAGTACTTCAGGCATGGGGGCTCGATAGGTTCCACCACATTTCCTGGACGGGTCCTGAAAGGACTCAAAATGCCCGGTCACTATGGAGCTGAGAGGGTGACGGTTCGCAACTTGAGGATAATGGACGTCAGGCCCGAGGACAACGTGCTGCTGGTCAAGGGAGCAGTTCCGGGCCCCAACGGAGGCCTGCTTCTGGTGCAGGCAGAGGGCGAATATCCCCTTGTGGAATCCCAGCAAGGAACTCTGCAAGAACAGGGAGCTTTGAAGGAATAGGGGGATGGAGGAGGATATGCCTGTCGTGGATGTGTACGACATGAACAATGAGGTGGTTTCCCAAATCGAGTTGGACGATAGAGTCTTCAATGCTCCCGTTCTGGAGCATCTGGTGCATCAGGTAGTTGTGATGCAGCTTGCCAACAGGAGAGCCGGCACAGCCTGCACCAAGAATAGGGCGATGGTCAGCGGCAGTAGGAAAAAACCTTGGCGCCAGAAGGGAACCGGTCGAGCTAGAGCCGGCACCAGGCAGTCTCCCTTGTGGAGGGGAGGCGGAGTGGTCTTCGGGCCGACCCCTAGGGATTACTCCATAAAGGTGAACAAGAAGGTGAGGAGGGCAGCCCTTTGCTCAGTTCTCACACAGAAGCTCAGGGAAGGGCATCTCAAGGTCCTGGAAGAGCTGGAGCTGCCCGAGATTCGCACTCGAAAGATGGTGGAGGTGGTGAAGAATTTGGGACTGGGCAAGAGCCTCATCGTGTTGGGGGGGAGGAACCCAGTGGTGGAGCTTTCGGCCAGGAATATCCCCACAGTGCAGGTCATGCCTGTTGAGGGGTTGAACGTCTATGACATATTGAGATACGAGGATTTGGTTTTAGTTAGGGATTGCATTGATGGGATCTACAAGAGGGTGGGACTGTCATGAAGGACATCTATCAGGTCATTAAAGGGCCTCTCATCACAGAGAAGAGCACCCGTAACAGGGAGCAGATAAATCAATACGCATTCATCGTGGACAGGAGGGCCAACAAGGCTGAGATCAAGGAGGCCATCGAGAAGCTCTTCAAGGTGAAGGTGGCAGAGGTCCATACCCAGAACATGAGGGGAAAGCCCAAGAGGTTCAGGCAGTTCAGGAGTAGAGAGCCCCACTGGAAGAAAGCCTGGGTGACCCTCAAGGAAGGGACCATAGAGATCTTCCAGGGTGTCTGAGAGTAGGGACTCGATCGAAGCCAAGGGGCCTGCGATGAGCCAAAAAGGGAAAGCATGGCGAGGTACATGAGATGGGAATAAAGGCATACAATCCCACATCCCCGGGGAGAAGGTTCCAGACGTGTGCGACCTTCGAGGAGATAACCAAGAAGGAACCCGAGAAAAGTCTCCTCAGACCCCTTCCACGCTCAGCAGGCAGGAACTGCTACGGCAGAATCACGGCCTGGCATCGAGGAGGGGGGCACAAGAGGAGGTACAGGGTCATCGATTTCAAGAGGGACAAGGTTGGGATACCTGCCAAGGTGGCCTCCATAGAGTACGATCCCAATAGATCAGCATATATAGCTCTCCTTCATTACGCGGACGGGGAGAAAAGATACATCCTGGCCCCAGTTGGCTTGAAGCCTGGAGACACGGTGATGGCGGGGGAGGACGCTGATATAAAGCCTGGAAATGCTCTCCCCCTCAAGAACATACCCCTTGGCACCCAGGTTCACAATGTGGAGATGAAGATAGGAAAGGGTGGGCAGCTCATTAGAAGTGCGGGAACCTATGGACAGGTGATGGCCAAGGAGGGACGTTACGTGCAGATCAAGCTCCCCTCCGGGGAGGTGCGAATGGTGCATCAGGAGTGCATGGCAACCATCGGCCAGGTGAGCAATGTGGAGCACGAGAATATCTCCCTGGGAAAGGCAGGCCGAAAGAGATGGCTTGGGTGGAGACCCCATGTGAGAGGAGTTGCCATGAATCCAATAGATCATCCCATGGGAGGTGGTGAGGGGAAGACCTCGGGAGGCCGTCATCCCTGCACTCCCTGGGGTGTGCCCACCAAGGGATACAAGACCAGAGGTACCAAACCGAGCGACAAGTACATAGTGAAGAGGAGGAAATGATGGTATCCTCGCGGAGGCTTGTCCAAAAGGGCTCGGAAAAAGGGGGGCGTGATCCATGGCCAGGTCTGTGAAGAAAGGCCCGTATGTGGATCCGAAGCTGCTCAAAAAAGCCGAGGAAGCGCGCCGGACAGACAGCCGGAAGGTGATAAAGACCTGGTCCAGGAGGTCGACCATTATTCCAGAATTTGTGGGCCTCACCTTCGCGGTGCACAATGGGAAGAAGTTCATTCCCGTTTTCGTGACGGAAAACATGGTGGGGCACAAGCTGGGTGAGTTCGCCCCCACTAGGACCTTTTTCGGCCATGCTGGAGCAAAGAAGGCCAAGCTTCAGGCCAAGAAATGAGAGAAAGGGAACTGGAGAGCAGAGGCTATCATGGAAGCCAAAGCCATAGGTCGGTATTTGAGGATGTCACCCCAGAAGGCAAGGCTGGTGGTGGACCTGATAAGGGGCAAGAAGGTAAACGATGCGCTGGCTACCTTGGAGCTGTGTCCCAAGAAACCGGCCAGACTAGTGGCCAAGGTGGTTCGATCGGCCGTGGCCAATGCGGTACAGCTCTACAAGGTGGATGTGGACACCCTGGTGGTGAAGAGGATCACGGTTGACGGTGGCCCCATGCTGAAGAGGTGGAGGCCCAGGGCAATGGGTCGCGCCACCAGGATTCGAAGAAGGATGAGCCACGTCACCGTGGTAGTAGGGGAGCAGTGAGAACAGATTGAGCTCTTAGGAGGTGAACATTGGGCCAGAAGGTACACCCGGTGGGCTTCAGGCTGGGAGTGATTCGAACGTGGAACTCCAGGTGGTTCGCGGAGAAAGACTACGCCAAGTTGCTGCACGAGGACATTCAGATAAGGAAATTTCTCAAGACGAGGCTGTACAACGCCGGAATCTCCCGTATCGAGATAGAGAGGACAGCCAACCGGGCCACCATCGACATTTACACTGCTAGACCCGGGATAGTGATCGGCAAGAAAGGCTCCGAGATCGATGCCCTTAGGGACCAACTGCAGAAGATGACGGGAAGGGAAGTGGCCATAAACATAAAGGAAGTGCGAAGACCAGAGATAGACGCTCAACTGGTGGCGGAGAATGTGGCACTGCAACTCGAGCGGAGGGTGGCCTTCCGCAGGGCGATGAAGAGGGCCGTCACGACGGCCATGAGGTTCGGAGCTCAGGGCATAAAGATCCACTGTGCCGGCCGTCTCGGAGGAGCCGAGATGGCGAGGAGGGAATGGTACAGGGAGGGGAGGGTTCCTCTCCACACCCTGAGGGCCGACATAGACTATGGCTTCGCGGAGGCTCGGACCACATACGGAGTCATCGGGGTGAAGGTCCACATTTTTCGAGGGGAGATAATGCAGCAGGACTCCCACGAAAGAAGGGCCTCCTGAGGGAGGGATAGATGCTTGCGCCAAAGAAGGTCAAGTACAGGAAACAACAAAAAGGGAGGATGAAGGGAAAGCCTTCTGCTGGTGTCAATTTGGCCTTCGGGACTTATGGGCTGAAGGCAATGGAATGCGGATGGATCACCAGTAGGCAGATAGAGGCTGCCCGAATCGCCATAACAAGACACATAAAGAGAAGCGGAAGGCTGTGGATCAGGATATTTCCGGACAAGCCCATAACCAAGAAGCCAGCCGAAACTAGAATGGGCAAGGGCAAGGGGGCTCCCGAGGGATGGGTTGCTGTGGTCAAGCCGGGGAGGATCATGTACGAGCTGGATGGCATTCCCGAAGCCGTGGCCAGGGAGGCCTTGAGACTCGCATCCCACAAATTGCCTGTTGCAACCAAGTTCGTGAAGCGGGGGGAGTTCTATGAAGCCTAGCGAACTCAGGGCAATGACGGACCAGGAGCTTAGGGCGAAGGAGAGAGAGGTGGCTCACGAGCTGTTTCTCCTGCGTTTCCGTCACGCCGCAGGGCAGTTGGATAATACCGCTAGGTTGAGGACCTTGAGGCGGGAACTGGCCAGGATAAAGACCATAATCAGGGAAAGGGAGCTCGGCATAAGAAGATCCGAGGGAAGGGGCTGAAGTCTCCCAAGGTTTTTGGCCGCATGGAGTGAGAGATGGGTGAGAGAGGGCAGAGAAAGACTCTTGTGGGCACAGTGGTCAGCGACAAGATGGACAAGACCGTGGTAGTGGAAGTGGAAAGGCTGACCATGGATCCCAGGTTCAAGAAGTATGTGAGGAGAAGAAAGAGGTACAAGGCCCACGACGAGAAAAGGCAGTGCAAGGTGGGCGACAAGGTGATGATAATCGAGAGCAGGCCCCTGAGCCGGGAGAAAAGGTGGCGAGTGCTCAAGATGATTGAAAAGGCTCTCTGAGCTCAGGAGACCATGCCGGAGAAACAGACTCCAGGCGGGTCCTGGGCCTTTGGGCCAAGCCCCCAGTGGGGGGCCCGACACTGAGGGGTAGTGGGTAAGCTTTGAGTTTTGGGAGAAGTGAGCCATGATACAGACCCAAACCATTTTGGATGCTGCTGACAACTCGGGTGCCAAGAAACTCTATTGCATAAGGGTGCTTGGCAGCACCAGGAGGAGATACGCTGGCCTTGGAGACATAATAGTGGTCTCGGTCAAGGAGGCCATTCCCAACACCAAGGTGAAGAAAGGGGATGTGATGAGGGCTGTGGTGGTTCGCACGGCCAAGGAGACCCGCAGGCCCGATGGCTCATACATCAAGTTCGATACGAACTCTGCTGTTCTCATAAATCCTCAAAGGGAGCCCATAGGGACGCGGATCTTTGGGCCGGTGGCCAGGGAGCTCAGGGCCAAAGGTTTCATGAAGATAATTTCTCTGGCCCCAGAGGTAATCTGAAGAACCGAGGAAGGTCGACCAATGAAACGGCGGGGCTGGACGCAATTGAAGAAGGACGACGTGGTAATGGTGATAGCCGGAAAGGAGAAGGGTAAATCCGGCAGGATCCTCAAGCTATTGCCCAAGAAAAACAGGGTAATAGTGGAGAAGGTCAACATGATCAAGAGGCATACGAAGCCAACCAGGCAGATGCCTCAGGGTGGGGTGTTGGAGAAGGAAGGAAGTATTCACGTATCCAATGTGATGATCATTTGTCACAGATGCAATGTTCCTGTCCGGATAGGAAAGCGGATAATGGAAGATGGTTCCAAGGTGAGAGTTTGCAGGAAGTGCGGGGAGGTTCTGGACAAGTGACCCCAGAAAGCGTGGCTATTGGGGACGGGCCGTACGGGAAGCCGGAGGTGGAGGCAGGCTAGATGGCTAGGCTCAAGGAGCTCTATTTCAGGGAAGTGGTTCCCACCATGATGAGGGAGAGGGGATACAAGAACGTGATGGAGGTCCCTCGCCTCGAGAAGATAGTTGTGAACATGGGGCTGGGAGAGGCGATCCACAATATCAAGATATTGGATTCGGCTGTGGAGGAGCTCGCTCTCATAACAGGCCAAAAGCCGGTTATTACCAAGGCCAAACGATCCATCGCCTCCTTCAAGCTCCGTGAGGGGATGTCTATCGGGTGCATGGTGACCCTGCGGAAAGACAGGATGTACGAGTTTCTCGACAGGCTCATACATGTAGCCATCCCTAGGGTGAGGGATTTCCGCGGGCTCAATAGCAGATCCTTCGACGGCCGGGGCAATTACACTTTGGGGATAAGAGAGCAGATAATATTTCCGGAGATAGACTATGACAAGGTGGAGAAGGTAAAGGGGATGAACATCACCATCGTCACTACGGCTAAGACCGATGACGAGGCAAGACTTCTTCTTACATTGCTGGGAATGCCTTTCAGGAATTGAGTTGTGATGGGATCCCTGTCCCAAGGAGAGGATAGGCCGATCCAATACCGAGAAAGAGGAGCGCTCAAGTGGCCAGAAAATGCTTGATGATAAAGGCTCAGAGGGAGCCGAAGTTCAAGGTTAGAAAGCGAAACCGTTGTCCTCTTTGCGGAAGGCCGAGGGGCTTTCTCAGGCGGTTCCAGATGTGCCGAATCTGTTTCAGAACGCTGGCCCTCAGGGGAGATATCCCCGGGGTCACCAAGTCCAGTTGGTAGATCTCGTGCCGAGATCCCCACAGGGAGGGATGGAAGTGGGCATGACGGATCCTTTGGCTGATATGTTGACGAGAATTCGCAATGCCTCGAGGGCGCGCCACGAAAAAGTGGATATTCCGGCCTCGAAGCTCAAGCTTGAAATTGTGCGAATTCTCAAGGAGGAAGGTTACATAAAGAATTTCAAGTTCACGAAGGACGACAAACAGGGTGTCATAAGGGTCTTCCTCAAGTACGAGGACGACAAGAGGCCTGTCATAGAGGGCATAAGGAGGGTGAGTCGTCCCGGAAGGAGGATATACGCCGGGGCCGATGAGATTCCAAAAGTTTTGGGAGGTCTCGGTATAGCGATAGTTTCTACATCAAAGGGAGTGATGACAGATCATCAGGCCAGGAAACTGAGGGTTGGAGGGGAGGTACTCTGTTACGTCTGGTGAAGAGCCTTGTCCTCCTCACTTCAGACCTTTGAGAGGGTATGGAGATGTCTCGTATAGGAAAGCAGCCCATTGCTCTTCCAGCCGGGGTGGAAGTGGAGCTTCAAGGGGATCTCCTCAAGGTGAAGGGGCCAAAGGGGACCCTGGAGCATCGGATCCCCAAGAGTCTGAGAGTGGAGGTAGACCAGGGATACCTGAGGGTGACCAGGGATAGCGATCAAAGACAGGTGAGGGCCCTCCATGGCCTTACGAGAACCCTTGTAGCCAACATGGTCACAGGAGTGACTCAGGGTTTCAGGAAGTCCCTGGAGATAGTGGGTGTGGGTTACAGGGCAGAAGTGGTGGATGGGGTGCTCCAGATGAACCTCGGATTCTCTCACGTTGCCAAGTATCCGATACCGGATGGCATCTCCATCACCGTTGACAGGAACGTCATCATAACGGTCGAAGGCATAGATAAACAGAAGGTAGGCCAGGTGGCAGCGGAGATAAGGAACATCAAGAGGCCCGATCCTTACAAGGGCAAGGGCATACGGTACGTGGGCGAGAAGGTGAGGACAAAGGTCGGAAAGGGCTCCGGAGGAAGATGAGGCCCTTCGGGGTTTTCTCGAATTAGAATTTAGAACTCGGTGAAGAGGTGACGGTGTGCTCAGCAAGAGGGAGAGAAAATCGCCCGAACTGAGGCGGAAGAGAAGGGTCAGAAAGAAGATCTTCGGGACTCCGGAAAGGCCGAGATTGTCGGTCTTCAGGAGCAACAAACACATGTATGCCCAGATCATAGATGACACAGTGGGCAGGACGCTGGTGAGTGCCTCGACCTTGAGCCCTGAATTGAGGGGCAAGTTGAAGTCCACGGGAACGGTTGAGGCGGCCTCACAGGTGGGAGCGCTCCTCGCCCAGAAGGCTCTGCAGGCCAATGTGCTCAAGGTGGTCTTCGATCGCAACCGCTACAAGTACCATGGGAGAGTTAAGGCCCTGGCTGAGGCAGCTCGTCAGGGTGGGCTCCAATTTTGATGTGGCCGAAGGAGGAGGCTTGTGGAACCCTTTGAGAGCCAAGAGAAGCCCTTAGTGGACAAGGTGATCTATATCAATAGGGTGGCCAAGGTGGTCAAGGGCGGCAGAAGGTTCAGCTTCAGCGCTGTTGTGGTCGTGGGAGACGAGAACGGCTCGGTGGGGGCAGCCCTGGGCAAGGCCAAGGAAGTCCCCGAGGCCATCCGAAAGGGGATAGAGAAGGCCAAGAAGAACATGATCAAGATTCCATTGAGGCAGGGAACCATTCCCCACGAGGTGATAGGTCATTTCGGAGCGGGTCGCGTGTTGCTCAAGCCAGCCTCCGAGGGGACCGGGGTGATTGCGGGAGGCGCAGTGAGAGCCGTACTGGAGGCCGCAGGGGTGAGGAACATCCTCACCAAGTGTTTGGGCAGCCACAATCCCCACAACGTGGTCAAGGCTACCCTGGATGGCCTCAAGAGGCTGAGGGATCCAGAGGAGGTCGCGAGAAAGAGGGGAAAGAAGCTCGAGGAGATGGTCTGAAGGGAAAAGACGCCCTGAAGGGGATTGAGAGATGGCGGGGAAGATCGTGGTGAAGCTCGTGAGAAGTGCAATAGGAAGACCTGAGACCCAGAGGAGAACCCTGGAGGGTCTGGGTCTCAAGAAGTTGAATAGAAGGGTTGTTCTCGAGGACACGGCTGAGGTGCGTGGGATGATAAGAAAGGTGGCCCACCTGGTTCGGGTGGAGCCATTGGAGGGAGAGTGACATGAGGTTGGACGAGCTGAAGCCCGTACCCGGCTCCAAGAAGAAGAGGAAGAGGGTTGGGAGAGGGGAGAGCTCTGGCCATGGGAAGACATCCTGCAGGGGGTCCAAGGGCCAGAAGGCCAGGTCCGGGGGAAAAGTGCCCCCAGGATTCGAGGGTGGCCAGATGCCACTGCAGAGGAGGGTTCCCAAGAGGGGGTTCAGGTCTCCCTTCAAGAAGGAATATGCCATAGTCCATGTGGGGGATCTGGAGAGGTTCGAGCCCGGCTCCGTAGTAGATGCTGAGAAGTTGAGGGGGGTGGGATTAGTGAAGAAGATCAAGGACGGGATAAAGGTCCTATCTGACGGTGAGATCACGAGGCCCATCCATCTCAAGGTGCACAGGATAAGCGAGAAGGCGAGGGAGAAGATATTGGCTGCGGGCGGGACGGTGGAGGAGATCTGAGGTGATCAACGCCTTCCAAAACATATTCAAGATTCCCGAGCTCAAAAGAAGGGTGATATTCACCCTCGCCCTTTTGGCCGTGTATCGAATAGGGGTCTTTATCCCTTCTCCGGGTATTGACACGGGGCTCATGGAGCAGTTCTTCAGTGCCCAGGCCAAGGGGAGCATATTTGGGCTCATAGACATGTTCTCTGGTGGAGCCCTGAGGAGATTTTCCATCTTCGCCTTGGGCATAATGCCCTATATAAGCGCCTCCATAATTCTTCAGTTGCTCACTGTAGTGGTCCCCCACTTGGAAAGGCTTTCCAAGGAGGGAGAGGCAGGCAGAAAGAAGATAGTCCAGTACACGAGATACGGCACTGTCATCCTCAGCTTGATCCAGGGATTCGGGATAAGCATCGGGCTCAGGCAGATGCAGGTTGGCGGAGCCTTCGTGGTCTCCCCTGAGGCTGGCATCTGGTTCCATGTTCTGACCACGATAACCTTGACCGCAGGGACCGCCTTCATAATGTGGCTCGGGGAACAGATAACGGAGAGGGGAGTGGGTAACGGGATTTCCCTCATAATTTTTGCTGGGATAGTGGCAGAGATCCCCGGCTCCTTGACCAAGGTGATAGCGATGATGAGCCTGGGGGAGATGAGCCTCTTCATGGCCCTTTTCCTCCTCATTGTGGCCGTGGCCGTGGTTGCGGCAATAATAGTCGTGGAAAGGGGTCAGAGGCGCATTCCAGTCCAATACGCCAAGAGGGTTGTAGGTAGGAGGATTTACGGGGGCCAGAGCACTCATCTGCCTTTGAGGGTCAACACCTCTGGGGTGATTCCGCCCATCTTCGCCTCCTCGGTCCTCATGTTCCCCCTGACCATAGCTCAGTTCATAACCCCGGATTTCAGGGAAGCGCATCCCATTGTCCAGAGCATTCTGGACCTCATGAGCCCGTCTCACTTGGTGTACAATCTTCTTTACGTGGCCCTGATAATCTTCTTCTGCTACTTCTACACCGCCGTGACCTTTAACCCGGTGGATGTTGCTGATAACATGAAAAAATACGGGGGATACATCCCTGGAATAAGGCCGGGGAAGCCCACGGCCGAGTTCATAGATAGGGTTCTCACGAGGATAACCTTCGGTGGTGCACTGTACCTGGCTGCGGTCTGCGTCTTGCCGCAATTGCTCATTGCGGAGTTCAATGTGCCTTTTTACTTCGGTGGAACGAGTCTACTGATAGTTGTCGGTGTGGCGCTCGATACCATGGCCCAGATAGAGGCCCACATGCTCACCAGGCATTATGAGGGATTTCTCAAGTCTGGGAGGCTCAAGGCCAGGGCTGCTCGTTGAGGCTGATCTCAGGAGAGGAGGATGGGCATGAATCTGATTCTTTTGGGTCCCCCAGGGGCTGGTAAAGGGACGCAGGCGAAGAGGTTGACCGCAGATTTGGGAATTCCACAGATCTCTACAGGGGACATGCTTAGGGAGGCTGTGAGGGAAGGCTCGCCCATGGGGCTCAAGGCGAAGTCCTACATGGACGCTGGGGCTCTAGTTCCCGATGAGGTGGTTGTGGGGATAGTGGAGGAGAGGATTCAGCAGCCCGATTGTGCCAGGGGCTTCATGCTGGATGGTTTCCCTCGAACAACTGCTCAGGCCGATGCTCTGGCCACAATGCTGGATAAGAAGGGCTTGAAGCTGGACCATGTGGTTTGCATAGAGGCGGACAAGGAGGAACTGGTGAAGAGGCTCTCGGGGAGGAGAACATGCAGACAGTGCATGGCCCCATATCATGTGCTCTTCAATCCTCCAAAGAAGGAAGGTGTTTGCGACAAGTGCGGGGGCGAACTCTATCAGAGGGACGATGACAAGGAAGAGGCCATAAGGGCGAGACTCGTCACTTACGAGAGCCAGACCGCTCCCCTCATAGCCTACTATGAGGAGAGGGGTCTCCTGAGAAGAGTGAATGGTTTGGGAACAGTGGAGGAGGTATACGAGAGGATAAAACAGGCCATCTCATGATGGTCGGACATCTGGCCAGGGGTGGTGTGACATGGCCAAGGAAGAATCCATTGAGGTGGAAGGCACAGTGATCGAGCCCCTTCCCAATGCCATGTTCAGGGTGGAGCTCGACAATGGGCACAGGGTCCTGGCCCACATCTCGGGCAAGATGAGGATGCATTTCATCAAGATCTTGCCCGGAGATAGGGTGACTGTGGAGCTTTCCCCGTACGATTTGACACGAGGTCGCATCATCTATAGGGCCAAGTGAAAGTTGAGGAGACGGGAGATGAAGGTCAGGGCCTCAATAAAGAGGATCTGCGACAAGTGCAAGGTGGTCAGAAGGAAGGGTGTCCTGAGGATAATCTGCGAAAACCCCAGACACAAGCAGAGGCAAGGATGAGCCCTCCCGAGGAGTCCGTTGAAGGGGCTCATGCGAGGGGGCTCTTGGAAGACCGCGGGAAGGGGAGCATCGAGTTCGAGGTCCTGGGGATTCCAGGAAAGGTCCTCCGAGAGAAAAGGGGAGCTTCTTTACCATAGGGAACAGGGGGGAGGAAAGTGGCGAGAATTGCAGGCATTGATTTGCCCAAGAACAAGAGGGTGGAGATAGCCCTGACTTACATCCATGGCATAGGGAGGTCCACCTCTCGGAAGATCCTGGAGAAGGCAGGGGTGAATCCTGATACCCGCACGGACAATTTGACCGAAGGTGAGATATCTCGCATAAGGGAGATTGTGGAGCATGAGATAAAGGTGGAGGGGGATGTGAGGCGCGAGGTGGCAATGAACATAAAGCGCCTCATGGACATGGGGTGTTACAGGGGGTTGAGGCACAGAAGGGGTCTTCCTGTGAGGGGCCAACGCACCCACACCAATGCCAGAACTAGAAAGGGGCCCAGGAGGATAATAAAGAAGGGCAAGTGACTTCAACCCGGACAAAGGGCATCTGAGATAGGAATCGGCGAGGAGGTTACATGGCAAAGACCAAAAAGAGAGCCGGGAAGAAGGAGAAAAAGCACATCGAGACCGGCATCGCATATATCCAGTCCACCTTCAACAATACCATCGTGACCATAACCGATCCCAAGGGGAATGTCATTGCATGGTCCAGCGCGGGGACCCAGGGGTTCAAGGGCTCTCGGAAGAGCACCCCTTTTGCTGCCCAGATGGCAGCGCAGGATGCTGCCAAGAAAGCCATGGAGCACGGGATGAAGACCGTGGCCGTGTACGTCAAGGGGCCTGGTTCGGGAAGGGAGGCGGCTTTGAGGGCGCTGCAGGCAGCTGGACTCAACATAAACCTCATAAGGGATATCACTCCTATTCCGCACAATGGGTGCAGGCCACCCAAGAGGCGGAGGGTCTGAGGGAGGATTGTAGTGGCGAGATACAGAGGACCGAGTTGCAGGCTTTGCAGGAGGGAAGGCACGAAGCTCTTCCTCAAGGGTGACCGCTGTTACTCTGACAAATGCGCAGTGGAGAGGAGAAACTACCCCCCTGGTCAGCACGGTCAGAGAAGGCCCAAGTTCTCGAGTTACGGAGAACAACTTCGGGAGAAGCAGAAGGTCAAGAGGATCTACGGATTGCTGGAGAGGCAATTTCGGCTCACCTTCGAGAGGGCTGAAAGGCAGAGAGGGATCACGGGGGCCAACCTCCTCGTTCTCCTGGAGAGGAGACTGGACAACATGGTCTACAGGCTTGGTTTTGCGCCATCGAGGGCAGCAGCCAGGCAGCTGGTCACCCACGGCCATTTCACTGTGAACGGAAGGAAGGTCAATATCCCCTCTTACTTGGTGAGTCCCGGAGACGTGATAGAGCTGAAGCCGAGCAGCAGAAACATACAGATGATACAGGAATCCCTCGAGGCAGTGGTTAGGCGTGGGGTTCCGAGCTGGCTCGAGCTGGACAAAGAGCAGTTCCGGGGCAAGGTGCTTGCATTGCCTACCCGGGAAGAACTGACCATGCCAGTAAGGGAGCAGCTCATCGTAGAGTTGTACTCCAAGTGATCTCGTAGCGAGCCTGGGGATTGTGGCAGGCTCTGGCTGCAATCCACGAGGCCCGGCATGGCAGGAGGGATGACAGTAATGCAAGGTGAGTGGACGACCCTCATAAAACCCAAGCGTATAGAGTTTGATCCGGAGACCCTCACAGACACCTACGGGAGATTCTCGTGCGAACCCTTGGAGAGGGGCTATGGCATAACAATAGGCAATTCCTTGAGAAGGATTCTTCTTTCATCCATTCAAGGCGCGGCCATAGTTTCGGTTCGCATAGAAGGTGTGCCCCACGAGTTCACAGCAATACCGGGTGTCCTGGAGGATGTGAGTGACATCATCTTGAACCTCAAGGGTGTGAGGCTCAAGATGCATGGGGATCAGCCCAGGATCCTGAGGATAGACAAGCAGGGGGAGTGCGAGGTCAAGGCTGGAGACATAATCACCGATGGCAATGTGGAGATCCTCAACCCCGATTGGCACATAGCGACCCTCAACAAGGATGGCCATCTCAAGATGGAGATGAAGGCCAAGAAGGGAAGGGGATACGTTCCAGCTGATAGGAACAAGGAAGATGGCGCCCCCCTCGGCACCATAGCCATGGATGCCATCTTCTCCCCCATAAGGAAGGTCTCATACACTGTCACAAACGCCCGCGTTGGTCAAAAGGCGGATTATGACCGTCTGATAATGGAAATAACCACGGACGGTTCCATCAGGCCGGAGGAGGCCGTCTCAGTGGCTGCTCAGATACTGAGGGATCAGCTCTCGGTCTTCGTGAGGCCAGAGGCTGCAAGACCGCAACCAGAAGTGGAGGCCAAGCCAGTTGTCTTGCCGCCTGAGCTTGCCGAGAACCTGTATCGAACAGTGGACGAGTTGGAACTTTCCGTGAGGGCAGCCAATTGTCTGAGAAATGCCAACATAAGGCTCATCGGCGAGCTGGTTCAGAAGACCGAGGCCGAGATGCTCAAGACCAAGAACTTTGGCAGAAAATCATTGAACGAGATAAAGGAGATATTGGCGGAGATGGGCCTTTCTCTGGGGATGCGCATAGAGGACTTTGACCCGGAGAGGTACTTCAGGGAGAAACAGCAGAAGGAGGCCGCAGCCTCGGCACAGGAGCAGAGCTGAGAGGCTCAGGTCTCTGCGATTCCACCGAGTATCGAGACATTCGGTGAGCGGGGTCCAGAAGAGGGTAGACTTTCAAAGGATGGATTGCCATGAGGCATAGAGTGGGACAGAGAAAACTCGGCAGGACCACAAGCCATCGCCTCGCCATGTTGAGGAACATGGCGACCTCCCTTTTGCTCCACGAGAGGATAAGAACCACGGATGCCAAGGCCAAGGAAGTGAGGCGAGTGGCGGAGAAGATGATAACCTTGGGGAAAAGGGGCGATCTCCATGCTCGCAGGCTTGCAGCGGCCTTCCTCAGGGGCAAGGAAGTCACCAAGAAGGTTTTCTCCGAGCTAGCAGATCGCTACAAGGATGTCCCGGGAGGATATACGAGAATAGTGAAGTTGGGTCCCCGCAAAGGCGACGGGGCGATGATGTCCATCGTGGAGCTCGTAAGGCCCGGGGAAAAAGAAGCGAGCAAGAGGAAGCCAGCAAAGAGATCTTCCAGGGCTCAATCCACCAAGCAAAGGGCAAGCAGGAGGGAGAAGGGCGAGGCTCAGGGAGCTCAGGCCTGAGGGGTCAAGTGATCCCAGTAAAGGGAGTCGACCCCCGGACGGTATTTTTTTCTCCTCTCGCTCGCTCAGCGAGCCATGCAACGGGTTTGGGAGAGGATTCCCAGCCCGCAAGCTGAGATAGGAGCCTGGGGAAAGAGGAAATCTCCATGATCCATGGGGGAGGTACGAGCAGCGACTTTCCTCGGGCAGTGGTCCAGACTCCGGCTACTTGACCAGAGAGTTCAACCTTAAGAGAATCCTCGAAGAATTGTGGGGAGGTCAGGGTTAAGTGGCTCTGTTTCATAGAGCCGATCGTGGAAGGGGCCCGGGTGCCGAGGAGCCCCTCTGGATCGAATGCCCTTACTGCAAGCAGATAAGCTTCAGAAAGGAGGTTGAGAGACACCTCTTCGCCTGTCCCCAATGCCACTACCACCATCCCATCACCGTGGAGCAGAGAATAGAGATGGTGGCGGATCCCATGACCTTCGAGCCCCTCTTCGTTGATGTGAGGTCCGCAGATCCCCTGGGGTTCAAGGATGAGAAGAAGTACACTCAGAGGCTCCAGGAGGCCCAGAAGGCCTCCAGGTGGGGCGAAGCCATAGTGTGCGGCAGGGCAAAAGTGGAAGGCATACCGGTTCTGCTGGGCATCCAGGACTTCACCTTCCTGGGAGGTAGCATGGGCTCGGCTGTTGGAGAGAGGATCTGCAGGCTGGCGGAGGAAGCACTGAGGAGTTACACTCCAGTGGTTCTTTTCCCCAGTTCAGGAGGGGCGAGGATGCAAGAAGGCCTCCTGTCTCTGATGCAGATGGCCAGGACCTCCATAGCCTTGGCCAGTCTCAAGGAGGCAGGCATCCCGGTGATTTCGGTCCTGACCGATCCCACTACAGGGGGAGTTGCTGCGAGCTTTGCTATGCAGGCGGACATCCTCCTGGCTGAGCCCAAAGCGAGAATAGGGTTCGCTGGACCTAGGGTCATAGAACAGACAGTGGGCCAGAGGCTACCACCTGAGTTTCAAAGGGCTGAATATCTCCTGGACAATGGTCTGATAGATGCCATAGTGCCCAGGACAGAGCTGAGAGGAAAGCTCAGGTCGATATTGAAGCTTCTGTGTGACCCAGTGAAGGCCTCCTGAGTCCGTGGGTCTAGAAAGCTTCCCGCAAAAGCCCTGGGGGAGAGAAGGACTCATCTGGAGAGGGTTATGGAGCTCGACTACAATGCCGCCATAGGATATCTTTTTGGCCTCCAGAGGATGGGCATAAAGTTAGGCCTGGAGAACATAAGGAGGGTGTTGGAGTCCATAGGGAATCCCCATGAGGGCCTCGTGGTAGTTCATGTGGGAGGATCTAATGGCAAGGGTTCCACGGCAGCTCATCTGGAGGCCATCCTCCTCAAGGCAGGAGTGAAAGTAGGGCTCTATACTAGCCCCCACTTGGTGCGTTTCACCGAGAGGATCAGGGTAAACCGCCAAGAGATCCTGGAAGAGGAAGTTGTCCGCTGGACGAGGAAGATCCTCGAGGCTTGTCCCCATCTCCTAGCTCAAGGGGGCCGGGAATCCCAAGTCCCCATCACCTTTTTCGAGTTCACAACCGCCATGGCCTTCGGCTATTTCGTTGAGAAGGGTGTCGATGTGGCGATCATGGAAGTGGGAATGGGTGGCAGGCTCGATGCAACCAATGTGTGTCATCCTGTTGTGTCTGTGATAACCTCAGTATCTCTAGAGCACCAGGATTACCTGGGAAAGACCCTCGTGGAAATAGCCAGAGAGAAGGCAGGGATAGTGAAACATGGGGTTCCAGTCATCTCAGGGGTCATCCACCCCGTGGCTCAAGGAGTGATAAGGGACGCATGCGTCCAGAGAGGGGCTCCTCTTTACCGACTGGGAAGGGAGATCAGTGCCAAGGGAAGCCCGTGGGATTTCAATTATCAGGGAATAAAGAGGGGCTTCAAGAGACTCAAGACCTCTTTGAGGGGCAAACATCAGGTGAGGAACGCTGCCATGGCCATTGCCGCAGCGGAGGTCTTGGCGGCAAGGGGATTCTCGTTGGAGGAGAGGGCCGTGAGGGAGGGATTGGAAGACGTCCATTGGCCAGGAAGACAACAGTACATTCAGGGCCCTCCGGCAATTCTCCTCGATGGTGCCCACAATCCCGAGGCCATGCGCTCCCTCTGTTCTTCCCTCAGAAAGGATTACAGATACTCCAGACTGAGGGTGCTCATGGGCGTCATGAGAGACAAAGATTACTTGAGAATGCTCAAGATGATAGTGCCCATGGCCCACGAGCTCGTCTTTTGCAAGCCAAACATGGAAAGGGCAGAGGACCCTTGGGTCTTGCAGGATAAGGCCTTGGCCCTCGGGGCCAGGGCGACGGTCTCGGAAACAGTGGAAAAAGGCCTCGAGGATCTGTTTCTCAGGGCCTCGAGGGAGGATCTCATATGCGCAACTGGCTCCCTTTTCGTTGTGGGGGAGGCCCTAGCTTACCTCGAGAAAAAAAGCTTGATATGAGACGCAGGATGGAGATAAAGTATCCGGCCGAGGGCAGTTGAGTCCACAGGCAAAAGGGAGTGTCTCTCGAGATGAGAGCGGGGAGCCTGGCCAAGGGATTTTTGTTGGGTTTGTGGATATCCCTCTTCATTGCCCGCGGGGGCTTGGCCCTCACCATAGAAAAAGGCTCTGTTCCCAGGATCGACACAGATGAAGGAGCTCCCATCCATATAGAGGCCGACTCCATCACTTACGACAGAAAGCTGGATCAGTACATAGCGGAAGGCAACGTGGAGATCGTGAGGGCAGGGATGACCCTGAGGGCTCAAAAGGTGATATTGGACAACAGGACCAAACTCGCCATAGCCGAGGGAAAGGTGGAGGTCCTCCAGCAGACCACAAGGATCTGGAGCGACAGGTTGGAGCTTCAGATGGAAGAGCAAACGGGCCGGCTTCTCAATGCGACCCTTTACTTCGAACCTTACGAGACCACGATCACAGGCGAGGAAATAGAGAAGCTGGGAGAGGACCATTACAGGGTCAAGGGGGCCACATTGAGCTCCTGCCCAGGGCCCAATCCCGACTGGCGCTTCGCTGCAGATGAGGTGGAGATAAAGGTGAGTGGGGATGCGGTGGCAAGGGGCGCCACGTTTCAGGTTCGCAAAATGCCAGTCTTCTATCTGCCTTATCTGGTTTACCCCGCCTCCAGGGAGCGCAGAACTGGTTTCCTTCTGCCGGAGTACAGGTCCAACTCCAGGATAGGTTACGGCTTCTCCCTTCCCTTTTTTTGGGCAATAGGAGATAGCTACGACGCCACATTCACCGAGTCCTACTACACAAAAAGGGGCTTCCAACAGGGAGTTGAATTCCGCTATGCGCCGTGGGAATCCCTGAAAGGGACTGTCCAGGGAGAGTTCATCCACGACCAGGAGAAGATAGACTCCGCAATTGTGAGCAGAGGAGGTCCGAGGAAGGACACGGATAGGTGGCGTGTGGGAATGGAGCAGGAGGCCAATCTTCCTCTAGGCATGGTCTCCAGGGCCAAGGTGGATCTGGTAAGCGACAATTACTATCTCGAAGATCTCTCTCCGGACAACGATGAGAGGTTTCTCACATATCTCCCATCCATAGTGAACTTGACAAAGAGATGGGATTCTTACCTTCTGGCTGGGGAAGTGAGGTACTTCAGGGATCTCGTTGCGCCCAAAGACGATAACGATTTCACTCCCCAGAGGCTACCCTCGATAATGTTCCACAGGATGCAGACCCCACTGGGGAGGTTGCCCGTTGATCTCGGATGGGCGAGCGGATTCGACCATTTCTGGAGGCCCGATGGGAGCAAATCAGAGGTAATGACTTTGGCCCCCGGTGCATCTTTGCCAATTCCACTAGGTCCCTTCCTCAAACTGATACCCTATGCCGGATGGAAGGAAGAAGTCTTCACGAGCCAAGATAGGGAACCGGACGGAGCATGGGGTCATCTCAGCACTTACACCTATGGAGTATCTCTCAGCACAGAGCTTTTCAGGTCTTATCCCGTGGGGTCCAGCGGAAGTGACATATTCAAGCACACTATCCAGCCCGAGGTGGGCTTCCAGGGCACGGGGCGTTTTTCCTCCGGTGACTTTCCTTGGGAGTTCTTGGATAGGACCCCTTCTGACAAGGTGGTTTATGTGGGTCTCACACAGTTTCTCACGAGGAGGATGGTTAAGCCAGATGGGTCCTTGTCCTACAGAGAGTGGGCCAGGCTGAGGATAGTCCAGCCCTTCAGCCTGAGGGAACAGTTCAAGGATTTGGACGAGCTCGACGAGGAGAGACATCCATGGAGACCCTTCAGGGCTGAGCTGGATTTGAGGCTTTTGGAGGAGGAGGAGGGAAGGACGGAGTCCGAGATTCGCAAGGGGATCTGGGCTGAACCCAGACAGTTTTTGAACCTGAAGTTCAGGAACGAGTACAACTGGTACGAGGACGAGTTCAACGAGCTGTCCGTAACGCTCCACGGAGCAGATGGCCGGGGAGACGAACTGGCCCTCTCTTACGGCTGGGGAAAGAGGCTCACGGGAACTGGGGAGAGGGTGAAGTTCGTTCAGGCCAATGCCGCTATCCGAACCCTTCCATTCCTGGACCTTCTGGGTCATGCTTGGTACAATCAGGATGAGGAAAGATTTTCCCGTTACGGATACGGTCTTCTGCTCCATCCCAGTTGCTGGGCCATCAGGTTTACCCACACAATAGAGCCTGGATTTGGAGGTAGAGTGACGGATCATTCCTTCAGACTTCAGGTGTATCTGCTGGGACTGGACCGGGTGGCGGCTTTCTGAGGTGCGAGTGAAGATTGACAGACTCGGCGGGCTGGTGGCAAAATAAAAGTTCTTGGTTCGCAAAAAGCGGTGGAGGGAGAACTACGGGGTTATGAAGACTAGGAGAACCAAGGCATCCGAGATCCAGAGATCTTGGCTTCTTGTAGACGCCCAGGATCGTCCCCTAGGAAGGGTTGCCAGCGAGATCGCCAAGCTTCTCATGGGAAAGCACAAGCCATACTACGAGCCCCATCTCGATACGGGCGATTTCGTGGTCGTGGTCAACGCAGAGAAGGTGTACGTGCAGCCCAAAAAGAAAATCCAAAAGATCTATTATCGTCATAGCGGCTACCCTGGGGGACTCAAGGCTACTCCGTTGGCTGAGATGTTGGCGAGAAAGCCAGAAGAGGTCCTGAGGATCGCTGTGCGGGGCATGCTCCCCAAAAATAGCCTGGGAAGAAAGATGCTTAGGAAACTGAAGATCTATGCGGGGAGCGAGCATCCCCACCAAGCTCAGAGACCGCAGCCAGTGGCCCTCTGAGAGACTTCTTGTCTATCAGTCCTCATTGAGATGGAGAGGTTCGCGAGATGACGACAGAGAGGTTTTACGCTACGGGAAAGCGCAAGACGGCCGTTGCCAGGGTGTGGCTGATGCCAGGAACTGGCCGGATAACAGTCAATAAGAGGCCCGCTGAGGAGTACTTCCCGAGGATCACATTGTTGAAGAATATGGTGAGGCCATTGGCCTTGACGGGCAATCTGGAGAGGTTCGATGTGATGGCCAATGTGCGGGGAGGGGGCATCTCGGGACAGGCTGATGCCCTTACCCATGGCATAGCGAGGGCTCTGTTGAAGGTTAATCCAGAATTCAGGAGTGTTCTCAAGAAGGCAGGGCTCATAAGAAGGGATGCGAGGGAAAAGGAGAGAAAGAAGTACGGTCGAAGGGGCGCAAGGGCCAGGTTCCAGTTCTCCAAACGGTGAAAGGAGTTATGGATCTATACGGTTCGAGGCCCCGTAAGGGGCCTTTTTATTTGATGTGGCGCCATAAGGGACAATCGCGAGCCCTCACTTGCGATATGGGGTCCCACGGGCCCATCCCATTGGTCCCTGAGGTCACCGAGGAAATTGGGCTCTTGTGCCTGGAAGGGAGAGGGTCCTCCCCATTGCTCGCTGACTGAGAATCTTAAAAAGGGAAAGGAGGCCACGTATTGGGCGGGCCTCGGGGAAAAAGGGGTGGCTGTGCTAGGATATTCGAGGAACTCGGGGATTCGCATTCCACCATGTGCTGAAAGGAGATGAGAGAGTTGGAGAAGGTCAGGGTCGGAATAGTGGGAGCTACAGGTTACACAGGGGCCGAGCTAGTTAGAATTCTCTCAGTCCACAGGGGAGTGGAGCTCTCGGTCCTGACCTCCGAGAGCTATGGAGGGCAACCATTCGAGAAGGTCTACCCTGCGCTCCGAGGTATTGTCCAAATCTCCTGCATTCCCCTGGAGTTGGATCGGGTCGCGGAAGGGGCAGATGTCGTCTTCACCTGTTTGCCCCACACCAAGTCCATGGAGTGTGTTCCTGGGCTATTGGAAAAGGGCAAGGTCGTCCTGGACCTGAGTGCTGATTTCAGACTGAAGAGAAGGGAGGTTTACGAGGCCTGGTACGCTCCCCACAAGGCATCCCAATTTCTCGAGTCCGCTGTCTATGGCCTTCCCGAGCTTCACAGGGAAAGTCTCAGGAGAGCCAATTTGATCGCGGTGCCAGGATGCTATCCAACATCTGCGATTCTGGCATTGGCTCCTCTGGCCAGTTGCGGTCTTTTGTCCGAGGAACCCATAGTGGTGAATTCGGCCTCGGGTGTCACGGGCGCGGGCCGTTCTCTGGATCTAGGAAGTCTCTTCTGCGAGGTCAACGAGGGATTGAAGGCGTACAAGGTAGCTCAACACCGTCACACCCCGGAGATGGAGGAGGAGATCTCAAGGCTCGTGGGACAGGAGATCAGAGTTACCTTTGTCCCTCATCTTGTCCCCATGAGCAGGGGCATCCTCTCGACCATCTACGTGAGGACCAAGAGAGGCGCAGAGGAAAAGGAGCTCCTGGAACTCTATAGAAAGTATTATGGCCAGGAGCCTTTCATTAGGGTGCTTCCCCAAGGTCAGTTTCCCAACGTGAGGGATGTGAGGGGAACCAATTTCTGTGATATCGGGATAAAGGTGGACGGGAGAACGGGACTCGTGATCATAATATCGGCCATCGACAATCTCGTAAAAGGGGCATCGGGCCAGGCAGTCCAATGCATGAACCTGCGAATGGGCTTTGCGGAGACTGAGGCCTTAGAAGGCCCAGCCTTGTTCCTGTGAAATTAGGGCATTTGTGGTTTCATCACCGAGAAGGGAGAGCTATGGGGGCGAAGGGGACCAAGAAAACGGATGAGGCCAGAAAGATAGTGTGCAGGAACAAGAGGGCCTTTCACGAGTACGAGATCCTTGAGACTCTGGAGGCCGGGATGGTCCTCACAGGCACAGAGGTGAAGAGCCTCAGGGAGGGAAGGGCGAACCTCAAGGACTCCTATGCGAAGGTGGAGGAAGGGGAGGTATTCTTGGTTGACGCCCATATATCTCCCTATTCCCATGGCAACATAATGAACCACGATCCCTTGAGGCCTCGGAAGCTTCTTCTCCACAAAAGGGAGATAAAGAGGCTGACGGGGAAGGTGAGGGAAAGGGGGCTCACCCTCATTCCCCTCCAGATATACTTCAAGAACGGGAAGGCCAAAGTGGAGCTCGCCCTGGCCAAAGGAAAGAAGATCCATGACAAAAGAGCAGCCATAAAGAAAAGGGAGGAAAAGAGGGAACTCCAGAGGGAGCTCAAAGGGAGGTTCTAGAACGAGGAGGTTGGGGGGATGCGTAGCGGTCAGTGGAGTGAGTTTTTTCTTGAACAGTGGGGCGAAAGGGATTAGAGTAATAGGAGAAAGGGGGCGAAAAGGGTTCGACGGGGACAGTTGAGGTCAGAGTTGCGTGCCGAGGTTCCTATCTCCTCGTAAAACAGGTAGGGTTCAAAGATAGTCGCCGACAATTACGACTACGCTCTGGCCGCGTAAGGCCACGTCTCTCCGGTCAGGCCCGCAGGGCCGGAAGGGGCGTCGGGAAGCGGGCTGGCCGAATCTCCCTAGCCCTGGGGAGAGGAGGCGAGATCTCGTGGGGCTGGTCTCCAGGGAATCCCTCTCCCGGGAGTCTCTGGAGACGAGAGAAAAACGGGAGATACGCACGTAGACGCTCTGGCTGAAGGTTTCCGGACGGGGGTTCGATTCCCCCCGCCTCCACCAGGAGGGATCTTACCAGCCCACCTACCAGATGAGCCCTCAAGGCCATTGGCCCGTATACTCCAGTATCCCGAAGGGACTTCTAGGACATTCGCCCCTAGAGGAGAAGGCCTTGGTGTAAAGGCCCCCTTCTGCGAAAGGCCGAGGAACATTCCCCGCTAGGATGCTAGAAGGCCAAAGACCATTTTGCAAGCCACACT
>Ga0207433_10000911_pt1 | contig 66207 bp, 57 predicted proteins | sample YelNatPaOPGAMG01_FD_187559 | JGI IMG/M metagenome (GOLD analysis project Ga0207433, IMG submission 187559) | Hot spring thermophilic microbial communities from Obsidian Pool, Yellowstone National Park, USA - OP-RAMG-01 (SPAdes) (version 3) | ecosystem: Environmental > Aquatic > Thermal springs...
CGGTTCCGCGCCGAAAAGTGTCAGCGCTAAGGGAATTACACACATCCAGCAGGGGATCGAAGACGTCGTGTTTATGTATCTCGACTTCCCCGGCAACATCGCCGCCCATGTTCACGTGAGCTGGCTCGATCCGGGCAAGGTCCGCAAGCTCACTTTAGTCGGCAGCAGGAAGATGGTCATTTACGACGATGTGAACGCCGACGCGAAGATCCAGATCCTGGATAAGGGTGTCACCAAAGTCGCGAACCAGAGCGCCGAGTCGTTCAACAGCTTCGGGGAATTCCAGCTTCTGCTCCGCGCGGGTGATGTATTGATTCCCAAGGTCGCTGCGACTGAGCCACTAAAGAGCGAATGCAGCCACTTCGCCGACTGCATCATCAACGACAAAAAGCCGCTGACCGATGGAGTCCATGGCAAGCAGGTTGTGCGCGTGCTCGAGGCCGCTCAGCAGTCGATTAATGATGACGGCCGTCCGGTGGAGGTTAATCTGTGAGTAACATCGCTGAAAGCGCCAGAATATATTCCAATGTCATAATCGAGGACGGAGCTGAAGTCGGTGACTTTTGCATTATAGGCCTTCCACCTAAAGGCAAAGGCGATGGTGAACTGCCTACGCGCATCGGCAAGAATGCCGTCATCCGCAGCCACACCGTGATATACGCCGGCAATACAATCGGCGAGAATTTCAACTCCGGCCACTCGGCTCTAATCCGTGAGGAGAACTCGATCGGCGATAACGTGAGCATCGGTAGTCATACGGTGATCGAGCACCACCTGGAGATCCGGGACGGGGTCCGTATACATTCACAGGCGTTCGTGCCGGAGTATACGGTGCTCGAGAAGGGCTGCTGGATCGGGCCGAATGTTGTATTTACCAACGCGCTCCACCCGCTTTGCAAGCATGTAAAAGAGTGTCTGAAGGGCGCCACGGTGGGGAGTGGAGCCAAGATCGGTGCGAATTCCACGATCCTGCCCGATGTCAAAATCGGTGAAAACGCCTTGATTGGAGCAGGCAGCGTGGTAGTCAAGGATGTGGAACCCGGAACTGTGGTAGCAGGCTCTCCCGCAAAGGTCATTAAGAATGTAGCGGAGCTGAAATGTCCCTACGACCTTTGCGAGCGGCCTTATGACCTGTAGGATAATTGTTCGGAATCCAGGCATAGAAGCTAATTATTGTAAATTGAAGGACCTTTCGGCTGTGGAGAATCCGTATAGATAGCTAGCGACAGGCTGAGCTAGTTAACCTGATTAGCCTGCCGGACCCGAGCGCACCGGAGCGCTGACACATGAGAGGAGAACCAGACCGCAATGATACCTTTAGTAGACCTGCGAGCTCAACACGACTCCATTAGAGAAGAGATGTTCGAGGCGATAACTCGCATCGTCGATAACAGCAGCTTTATAATGGGGCCGTCGGTTGGAGAGTTTGAATCGGCTTTTGCAAAATACTGTGGTGTTGAACATGCGATAGGAGTCTCCTCGGGCACTTCGGCTCTTCATCTGGCTCTCGCCGCTTGCGGGGTTGGTCCTGGAGATGAGGTCATTACAGCGGCGAATACCTTCATCGCTACCGCCGAAGCTGCGACTATGCTCGGCGCCAGGGTTGTCTTCGTGGATATCGATCCCGCCACTTTTACGCTCGATCCATCCAGGCTCGAAGCTGCGATCACCGATCGGACTCGAGTCATAATTCCAGTCCACCTCCACGGTCATCCGGCTGATATTGATCCGATACTTGATATCGCTCGCAAGCGCGGTATTCGGGTGGTCGAGGATTGCGCGCAGGCTCATGGAGCGGAATATAAGGGGAAGCGGGTAGGCTCGATCGGCGATCTGGGCTGCTTCAGTTTCTTCCCCGCGAAAAATCTCGGAGCACTCGGCGATGCCGGCGCTGTCATCACGAACGATGCTGATCTCGCTCGCAGCGTAGCGATGCTGCGCAATCACGGCCGCGAGGGCAAATATGAACACCAGCGCACCGGCTATAACGAGCGCATCGACACGCTCCACGCAGCCGTTTTGAATGTTAAGCTCCCGCATCTCGATGACTGGAATGAAAAGCGCCGGGAGCATGCGGCTCAATATAATAAGGAGCTCGCTGGTGGACCGTTGATTCTGCCGATAGAAACGCCGAACTGTAAGCATGTATACCATTTATATGTCATTCGGCATCCAAAACGGGACGATCTGCAGCGGCGCTTGAAAGAATGTGGCGTAGCAACGGGCGTACACTACCCGCTTCCTCTCCATTTGCAGCCCGCTTATGCCGATCTTAACTACGTAGAGGGCAACTTCCCCGCAGCCGAAAAAGCCGCAAAGGAAGTGCTCTCTCTGCCGATGTACCCTGAAATGACCAGGGAACAGGTGCGGGAAGTGACTACCGCGATCTTGGAGTGCATGAGTAAACTTTAGACGGATTAATTGGAGTAACCCCGTAGTAATGAGAGTTGGCTACATAATGAGTATGGCGACCTCTGGTATTGCCGCATGGAATTACCGTGAGATTGACCTGCTCACACAAGATGGTGTAGAGATCTACGCGTTTCCGCTTAAGTGGACTGAAGGGCCATATATGCCTAAACCAGAGTGGCACTTCCACAAGCCGAACGCGCGTAAATCTCTGGCGATCCAGCCGATTGCATTCTTCTCATCTCCCGGTCTTTATTTTCAACTTTTAAAGATTGCGCTTCGCACTCACACTCTGGTTGAGTTTATGCTCGCGTGGGATTACAGCAGAGAGCTTAAAGCTCAAAAAGTCCAGCATATCCATTGTCATTTCGGTGATCGTAAGTTCTTTACTGGTTATTACTGTGCCAAGATACTTGGGCTGCCATACTCTGTCACTGTGCATGCTTATGAAATTCTATGTAATCCTAACCCAGAGATGTTTATGATCGCCGCGAAAGACTGTAAGCGTATTGTTGTACAATCAGATTTTAACAAGCGCGAAGTCATGCGTGTGTTTGGGATACCTGAAGAGAAATTTTCAATTATTCGAGCTCATGGCGATATGTCCGACGAGCGCATGCGCACCTCAGTCAAGCTTCTTATGGTTGCTGAATTTCGTGAGAAGAAGGGCCACGAGATATTATTCAAGGCTCTTAAAAAGCTTGGGCGTGAGGACATTACTGTATGGATAGTGGGTAAAGGCAAGCTCGATGTACCACAACTTGCAAAAGATATCGGTGTTAATGATCAGGTTGTATTTCTTGGCGAAGTGGGTAAAAACCTGATCAATATACTTTATGACGCATGTGATGTCTTCGTTCTGCCCTCACGGACTGCGGAAAACGGTGATCGTGAGGGTATACCTGCTGTCTTAATGGAAGCAATGTCTCATCATAAACCTATAATTAGTACCAGGCACGCCGGTATACCTGAGCTAGTGCCTGAAATCTTGTGTGATGAGAACGATGTAGATGGTCTGGCTGCTGCTATCGCTACTTTAATCGATAATCCTGCTAGACGCATTGAAATGGGCGAACGTAACTACCATATTATTAAAGATCAATTTTCAGATGCAGCTGTTCTAGAGCTCCGTAAAATATACGAAGTTGAGTAGACGATAAGCCACCATGTGCGAGCATTGCCTACAACTGAATACTACTGAACTAGATTCTGCAGCCTGTGGAGAAGCTGCGGACCGGCTCTATGCACATATAGAGCGGCTCTGCCTTCGCGAGGATGGCAGCGTAATGGGGCCGGATCCAGGAGTGCGTCTGAACTTGCGAATTGGCCGGTTCATCAAGTCCTATCTTCGATTTTTACCCTGGCATGACGATCGCTATTACCTGCAAACTCAGGCATATTGGATCTTCAATAATTTAACGATCTATAATCGAACAAAGGACCGGAAATACCTGGATCATGCTCTGCGCTGTGCAGATATCATTGCTTCGCGGCAAAAGCCGGAAGGTTATTGGGATTATCCGGGTGGTGAGTGGAAGCAGATGATCGCAACGGTAGAAATCTGCTTCGGGGGATTAGGACTGATCGCTGCGTTTGATGCCGGGCAAGATGAGCGTTATCTAGAGCACTGTAGGAGTGCATATAATTACCTGATTGAAAATACTGGATTCCAACGTTATGGCGAAGATAGCGCCGCTATAAACTATTTTTCTAATTGCCCAAGGGGGCTTGTTACAAACAACTCGACTGTTGCTCTGTGGTTTTTTTCGAAACTAAGCAAAGCAACCGGTGATTCTTACTATTTAGATCACTGTGGACCAATGGCGAAATTTGTTACTAGGGTTCAGCTTGATACTGGCGAACTTCCTTATTCGCTCGGTAATGAGGAGATTGAGGAACGAATTCACTACCTGTGTTTCCAGTATAATGCATTCCAATTCATGGATCTAGCAGAGTATTATGAACTTAGTTGCGATCAGACTATACTGCATGTGCTCGATAAATTGGCTGTATTCCTTTCCGGAGGGTTACTTCCTTCGGGAGATGGACGCCATTGCTGCCATGAAAACCAGCCTATCGTGAATTATTATACGGGCGCCATTTCTGCTGCACTTATGCGGGCGAATTCGATGGGGCTTGGTGACTATTCATCTCTAGTTAAACAAGGCTTCGAGAGGTTATGTGCGCTGCAGCATGACGATGGCAGCTTCGATCATTCCTGGAATGATTATGGATTCTTGCGTGACCGACGAACCTACCCGAGATATCAACTGATGATATTAAAACATCTACTCGACGCTGAAGAACTTAGTAATCGAATTGGAGGTGGATGTGATTAAGTTCTGCTTGACAGGCTGTTATCCTGCCGATATTCACAGAATAGGCGGCGGCGTCGAGCACGTGACGCATCTTCTCTCGCAGACCTTTGGCGAAAGAACCGATATCGACCTACAGGTAGTAGGGCTTATAAGGCATGTCGATATTAACGATATTGTTGACGTGAATGGTGTCAGGATACATCGTGTAGGCCTGATTACCAAGCGCTTCTCTTCAAATTTATTAGCTGCCGGAGCTTCGTTAGCCCCATTGTTTCAAGAGCTTAAGCCGGATGTGGTTAACAGCCATGACGTAGTGATGACCGATGCTGCTCTGCGTGCAGGGTGTAGAGTTGTACATACCATCCATGGTGTAAAGCATAAAGAAAGCCCTTATTTCAGTGGCAGACAGCGGATTGCCGCTGTGCTCCATACTATTGTTGAACGCCGGATAGTGGCAAGGGCAGATGCTGTGATCAGCGTTGCGCAGTACGGTCTCGATTGCTTCTCGAAGTCGATCAAGGGTCCGAGTTATGTGATCGATGTTCCCATTGAAGATGTGTTTTATGGTGTTTCAGAGATGCGTCCCTGCAAGGGAATTCTGTTCGTAGGTAATGTGGGCAGGCGTAAAAACATTCAGGCTCTCGTGCATACGCTGCCTACGGTGCTCGCAAAGCATCCCGATGCGATACTGCATGTATGCGGCGGGGTGATTCAGCAGGAGTATATGGCGCGTATACAGCAGTTTATCGACTCTCATGGAATTGGCGGATCTGTTGTGTTTCATGGGGTTGTCGACCGGAATAAACTCTGCGAACTGCTCGATCAGTCGATCTCGCTCGTGCTTCCGTCATATCAGGAGACTTCGCCCGGTGTGATATGCCAGGCGATGGCGGCGGGGAGGGTACCGATTGCGTCTTTTGCGGGCGGTATTCCCGAGATGATCGATGAAGGACATACCGGATACCTGGTGGAAGCCGACGATTCTGACACTTTAGCTGAGCGATTGATTGATCTGATGAACGATTTCGACAAAGCAAAAGCGATGGGGGCTGCGGCGAAAGAAGTGGCGAAACGTTACGATCGCCACGCCGTTGCGGACCGCATCCTGCGGATATGCTCGACACTGGTAGATAATACGAATTCACCCCTGGCGGTAAGCCGGTGAGGAGGGCAGAACTTGAATATACAATCTGAAGGAGGAGCGATCATGGTTCCCGGAGTCATAATCGGCAAGGATGCTCAGATCGATGAATGTGTCAAGCTCGGTTACAAAACCGGCCGTAAGATCGCTGATCACACGCTTCGTATCGGCGATGGCGCTTGTATCCGCTTCGGGACGGTGATTTATGGTGGAACCACTATCGGCGACCGCCTCGCAACCGGGCACAATGTAACCATCCGCGAGGAGAACGAGATTGGTGACGGCTTCAATGTCTGGAATTGTACCACCATCGACTACGGCTGCAAGATCGGCAATAATGTTAAAATTCACTGCAATTGCTACATCGCGCAGTTTACCGTAATCGAGGACAATGCCTTTATGGCGCCGGGGGTGACTATAGCGAACGACATTCATCCCGGCTGTGAGTTTTCAGGAAAGTGTATGAGGGGCCCGCACATCGAGGAGGGAGTGGAGATCGGCGTGAATGTGACAATCATCCCGTTCGTGCGGATCGGCGCTCATTCCGTCATTGGATCGGGCGCGGTTGTGACCAAGGATATTCCCCCGGGGTCGGTGGTTGTGGGCAATCCGGGGCGCGTGATATGCAGCATTCATGATCTGAGCTGCCAATCCGGGTTGACAGACAAGCCATACAAGGCTATACTCCTTCATGGCTCTTCTGCAACCCAAGTAGACGAGAGGTAAGCAGAATGGTACCCCTTATTGACCTTAAGATCCAACATGCGTCTATCGCCTCGGAAGTCGAAGTCGCTATTAAGAATGTCTGTAACAATACTGCGTTCATTCTTAGTGATGAGATGAAAACATTCGAGGCTGAGTTCGCTGCTTATTGCGGAGCAAAGCATGGCGTGGGTGTGGCAAACGGCACCGAAGCCCTTTTTCTTGCGCTCAAAGCGCTTGGGGTGGGGCAGGGAGATGAGGTAATCGTTCCCGCCAACACGTTTATCGCCACCGCCGCCGCTGTCTCGCACGCAGGTGCGACCCCGGTATTTGTGGATTGCGATCCGGAGACATATTGCATCGACCCCACTAAAATAGGCGCCGCGATAACTGAAAAGACCAAGGCGATTATGCCTGTCCATCTCTACGGGCATCCCGCGGATATGGATGCTATCCTCAGTATTGCTCGGTCTAATGGCTTGAAAGTGGTCGAGGACTGCGCGCAGGCCCATGGTACGCTCTATAAGGGCAAGCATGCGGGTTCGATGGGTGATGCGGCTGGATTCAGCTTCTATCCGAGCAAAACCCTGGGCGCTTATGGTGATGCGGGAATGGTGCTTACCAACAGCGATGAGGTCTGCGAGAGTCTCAAGCTCCTGCGCGATAACGGCCGCACTACCTGGTATGAACACGCCATCATCGGCTATAATTCCAGGCTGGATGGCATTCAGGCGGCGATTCTTCGGGTGAAGATGAAATACCTGGATAAATGGGTAGAAGGCAGGCGGGCGCACGCGAAACAATATGGTGAAATGTTGGGTGATCTCAAGGGGCTGACGCTTCCGGTCGAGAAGCCTGACGCAAAACACTCCTATTATGTATATGTGGTCAGGACCGATAATAGAGATACGGTGATGGCTCAGCTTAAGGAAAAGGGCTGCGGATGCGGGATTCATTATCCCGTGCCGCTTCACCTGCAGCCGGCGTATGCATTCCTTGGTGGTAAGGAAGGCGATCACCCGGTTTCTGAAAAATATGCAAAGGAGATCATCTCCATCCCGATGTTCCCGGAGCTTACTCCGGACCAGGTCTCCGAGGCCTCTTCGATCATTAGAGAGGTTGTCGGAAGCTAGCGATTACTGACAGGAAGCTGCCGGGACCGGCCTGGGGGGACTGCGGTCCTGGTGGCTGCCGTCAGCATTAAGATGACGGCAGCAGCTGGAAGCTGTATGCAAGGCGAGACTGCCGGTAGAGTGGTCTTGCTTTTTAGGGGAGAGGTAGTGAAAGAAATGGCGACACTTCAGGGCGCCACGGATAAAGACCAGGCATGTCAGGTCTGTACGTTACGTCCAATAAAGCCATATAAATTGAAGAGAGCCCTCGATGTTGTTGCGGCGTCGATCGGCTTGCTGATTGCTGCCCCGCTTGCGGCTGTTGTCAGTATACTGATAAAGGTATCGAGTCCGGGGCCGGTGCTCTTCAAGCAACTGCGGGTAGGCAGGAACGGGAAACAGTTCATGTTCTACAAGTTCCGTAGTATGCGAGTGGGAAACGATGATTCGCAACACCGTCAGTATATCAAACTCTTCATTGAAGGCAGAGAAGAAGAACTGCGTAAATTGCAGGGCGGAAGAAAGCTCTATAAGATGACTTCGGACGACAGGGTTACGGCTGTTGGGAAATTCCTGCGCCGGACCAGCCTCGATGAACTGCCGCAGCTTCTTAATGTTATCAGAGGCGAAATGAGCATGGTGGGACCGCGGCCTCACCTGCCTTACGAAGTAGAGCTTTACAAGGAGTGGCACCGCCGCCGGTTGGAGGGGTTTCCCGGCATTACCGGCTGGTGGCAGATTCACGGCAGAAGCAGAGTGCCTTTCGATAAGGCTGTCGAGATGGATATATGGTATCTCGAAAGGCAGTCGCTTATCCTGGATATCCGCATTATGCTTAGAACAGTTACCAAGGCAATCGTCGGCAGGGGCGCTTGCTAGCTTAATCCAAAGTCATTCCCTACTACTTACTGTCACTGAGGACATATTATGAGTATAAAAGTTGGGGTTGTTGGGGCGGGCTACTGGGGACCCAACATCATCAGGAATTTCTACCAGATACCTGCGTGCGAGATGGCTGTGTGCTGCGATATGGATGAAAAGCGCCTTGCGCACATGAAGAGTCTTTACCCGAAGGTCGAGACTACGACCGATTACGATACCGTGTTGAAAGATAATTCGATTGATGCGGTAGCGGTCTGCACGCATGTCAGCGCGCACTATCCACTTGCTAAAAAAGCTCTCGAAGCCGGAAAGCATGTCCTGGTCGAGAAACCGCTTACTGCAAAGGTCGAAGAAGCTGAGGAACTCGTGGCGCTTGCCAAGAAGAATGGCAAGGTGCTGATGGTTGATCATACATTCGAGTATACGGCCGGAGTTAATAAGATGAAGGAAGTCATCGAAAGCGGACTTCTCGGCGATATACTCTATGTCCACTGCTCCCGCCTCAATCTCGGCATCTTTCAGCGCGATATAAATGTGGTATGGGACCTCGCTCCGCACGACCTCTCCATAATTATGTATGCCACCGGCCTGAAGCCGAAAACCATCCGTACCGTAGGAATGAAGCTCCTTCATCCGAAGGTGGAAGACGCGGCATTCGTGACTATCAAGAGCGAGAATAATGCCAGCGCGGTCATACATGTGAGCTGGGTCGACCCTCTCAAGATTCGCAAGGTCAGTGTGGTCGGCACGAAGCAGATGCTTGTATACGATGATCTCGATCCTCTTTCCAAGATCCAAATCTACGATAAGGGCGTAGATAATCCACCGCACTACGACACATTCGGTGAGTTCCTCTGCTCCTACAAATACGGCGACATCCACATGCCGCGTCTCAAGGAAGCCGAGCCGCTGAGTGTGATGTGCAAGCATTTCCTGGAGTGTATCGAAACCGGCGCCACCCCGCGAAGCAATGGCGAGAGCGGGCTGAGGATGGTGAAGCTTTTGGCTGCGTCGGATGCTTCTATTGCAAATGGTGGAACCGAGATAAAAGTCTCTATTTAGCCTCATTAAAGCCCCTAAATAGAAGCCTGGGAGGGGAGTGCCTCTTCCGGGCTTTTTTTTACTGTTTAAGCGCCATCTCCTTCAATATTTGTGACCTTAAGTGACCTCATCAAATTGCTGGATTGCAAAATAATGTGCGGATATTTGTAATCCGTCAATGTTTGCTCAAATCCTGTGCGGGTAAAGACTTAATAAGAACCGTCCCAAAGACCCTTCAGGCAGGGCGAAGATGGGCGGCTTGTTGGTCAGAGGCAAGGAGATGGAAAATTACATATCTGCTGTTCGGGGGGCGTTCCGGCACAGCTTAGCCATCGCCATCCCCATATGTATAATAGCACTCTGTACCGCGACGACATCGGTCAAAGCGGTACAATATGATGTAATCGCCGGTAACGGCACGTTCATTTGGGATACGAACGGCGATGGGTTACCGGATGGCTGGTATATCGAACAAAACGGTAACCTTATCTATACATCCGCGCTTGCCAGGCCTGGGATACCTCCCAGCAATTACAGCGAGCGTATAAATGTTTTCAGTGGGCTTGGTCAATCGGGCAATGCCCTGTTCTACAAAATAATTACAGTGGGATCGAATTCTAATGTTCAGGTGGGAGATACACTGCATGCCAGTGGGTATATCAAGGCTACTCTGTTTCCCAACGGATATGTGCAGGCATCAGTCGATTGTTTCGATGGCAGCTGGAATAACCTTCTGCATAAAGTAATGTCTCCTGTCTTTGGCAGCCAAATATCCGGTTATACCAAGCAACAAACTGATCTTGTCGTTCCGCCCGATACGATGTATGTTGAAATCAGGTTTCGCTTGGGGGCGGGGCAAGGGCTTTCCTACAACAGACTGGATATCGTCAATGTTCAAGTGACAAAGGATGTGTCAACTATACCTGCACCTTCGCCTGATGCGTTTCCGGCGGTGGTGTATTACGAAAAATATGGAATCGATCCTGTTTATGCCGCAAAGCGTTTCAACTGTAGCATCTCGATATATGAGGATTCACCTATTATTCAGGCGTTCCGAATCTACAACCCTAATATGAAGGTGTTCCTCTATACATTACCGGGATTTATCGAGAACGATTACTTCGTTGATGATCCTGTTCCATATCCGCTGCTGGATAAGAACTACCCTAATCTCTTTGTGCTCGATCAGAACGGACAAAGGCTTACGGTTGGGCATTTCGTTCTTGCTGACATAGGTAATCCGGTCTACCAGAAGCTCTTTGCTGATGCTGCCATAAAGATGGCTCAGTCGCGGGGTGATACCGGCATTTTTTTGGATGGGATCGCACCGCATTATGCATATACGGGATTCGGTCCGACGCCAAGATTCCCCAACGATACAGCATGGGTTGCTGCTACTGATTCTTTCTTGCGATATGTAATCGCGCGTATCCATAGAGCAGGTCTGATAGCAGCAATTAATGGAGGGGCTGAGACTTGGAACACATCGCCAATGAGCGATTGGGCATCTCTAGTTGATGCTTATATGTATGAGCAGCCTTGTGATTCGCAGCGATGCTGGCTCGAAACCCCGCAGCACTGGGAATCGCGTTTCGCTTCTTATCGGATGTTTCCGAATAAAATTTACTTCGATGTTACACGTGATACCGATCCCCAGCGTCTTATGTCAGAATTTGCTACTCATCTGATAGCATCAACTCAAAGCTCCTATTTCGGTGGGCAGCCGATCGACAGTCAAATAATGAATATAACGACCGGATCGCCGACTGAAAATCCGGTGCTTGTAGCATATCGGACTTACAGACGCATATTTGAGCACGCTATTGCGTTTATCAACTATGATGATACCAAGAGCTCGACTGTTCAGATACCTTCCGGATGCACCGATCTTTCGGGTAATCCCGTGCCATCCGGGAGCAGGACTCTGGCTCCGACCGAGGGTTTGATCCTAATCAAGTAGCTTTACAACGAGGCCCTGAAGCAGTATACTAGGATAGGAAGCGGTTATGTTTGGAAACCGCTTCCTGTCTTGTGTACGGAGGTATCTCTACAGGCAATGCGTCTGTTCAAAGGCATATTCAGCAAAGTCGATAAGCTGCTCACGGGCCGGCGGCCCGTTGATGACGAGCTTTTCGGCGAACTCGAAGAACTACTCATTCAGGCTGATTTGAGCATACATACGGCTACAAAGCTTGTCGATGCGCTTCGGGAGGCGGCTCGAAAAGAACGGCTTAACGAGAGCGACGATATCAAAGAACGGCTTAAGAGCCTGCTCGTCGATATTCTCGCGGAGAACGATGGTTCGGGCCTCAGGGATCCAGCGGACCGGCCTGGGGTATACCTCTTCGTCGGTGTGAATGGCGTAGGCAAGACCACCACCATAGCCAAGGTCGCTCACCGCTTCAAGACACGTGGTTACAGGGTTCTGCTCTCCGCAGCGGATACATTCCGAGCCGCTGCCATCGATCAGCTCGAGATATGGGCGAACCGCGCGGGGGTCGAAATCATCAAGCATCAACCCGGCGCCGATCCTGCTGCTGTAGTTTTCGATAGCATCAACGCTGCTTCCGCTCGAAAGGCTGATGTGGTGCTTGTCGATACGGCTGGGCGTTTGCATACGAAAACCAATCTCATGAGCGAGCTCGAAAAGATAGGGCGCATTGTGCAGAAAGCGCTGGGCAGGCAGCCGGATGAGACCATTCTCGTCCTCGATGCTACTACAGGTCAGAATGCTGTCAGCCAGGCGAGGGAGTTTATGAGCGCTGTTCCGCTTACGGGAATCGCTCTCACGAAGATGGATGGTACCGCTAAAGGCGGCATCATCGTGACGATAAAAGATGAGCTTGGCCTGCCGATCAAGATCGCATGCACGGGCGAGAGAGTCGAGGATGTGGAGGATTTCAATCCAAAAGAGTTTGTGACGGCGTTATTTGAGGAGTAGCGTGCAAGAAGGCAGCTCGATATATCTGAGTCTGATAATTCCAGCTTACAACGAGCAGAATCGCATCGCCGAGACGCTTCGCAAGGTAAACGAATTTATAAGCTCGCTCGGGCGTACTTATGAAATCATTGTCGTAGATGATGGGAGTAAAGACAGCACCCTCGATGTTGTCGGACGTGTTGCTGGTGGGCTTAACACTCGCGTCATCAGCCATAAGCCCAACTTTGGTAAGGGTTATGCCGTGAGAGAGGGAGTCCTTGCTTCACGGGGTGAATATGTGGCTTTCTCCGATGCCGATCTTTCTGCTCCGATAGAAGAACTCACGAAGCTCCTCGATGCGGTTGAAGATGGCGCTGACATCGCGATAGGCTCGCGCGCCTTAAGCAGGTCCGAGCTTATGGTCCACCAGCCGCTTTACAGGGAGCTCGGTGGTAAGGGTTTGAACCTTATAATCCGTCTTCTCGCCGTTCATGGGATTCATGATACCCAGTGCGGTTTTAAGCTCTTCAAAGGTGATCTTGCGCGTGGGCTTTTTTCCAGGTGCATTCTGAATGGCTGGGGGTTCGATGTGGAGGTCCTCTATCTCGGTCGGCGTGCCGGATACAGGATCGATGAAATCCCTGTCCGCTGGGCTCATGCTGAAGATTCCAAGATCCACCCAATCCGCGCCGGCTTCCAGGTTCTTAAAGACATCGCCCGAATCCGCTTCCATCGCTACCCACGGGAAGAGAATTAAGAGAATAGCTGCCAGCTATAAAGAAAACTGATAGATTTCCCTTCATCTCACAGTTCCTCGTCCGCTCGCTTCCTTAACTCTACCAGCATTGTACGATATTCTTCCAGCGCGCTGTGCCCCATCTTCTTTCGTGCAATTTCATGATAACCATTCTCAAGCTGCTTAATATCTTCGTCGGTCAAGACCCTTGCTGCCTCCGCAAATAGCACGTTGTCCTCTTTTTGGATATGGCTTCTCAGCAGGTTTATATAATTTCTCCAGCACTCCAGCAGCGACTTGCGCGCGGAAGCGTCTCCATCTCTCCACCGGCTTATGCTTTTTCGCATGCACTTTACCATAGCGCGCCCTTCATCGTGCTCGTGTATCATCTGACCAATGGGCCCACCATCTTTGGGGATGCCTTGCTGCTCGAGCTTGGGAAATAGAATCTCCTCTTCTTTCACATGGTGGTAGCCTTCCACGAACCCTGTCACGAAATCCAGACACTCTTCGAGCATAGTCAAGTCCACTTCCTCACCTGCATCGAGGCGATTAGCGGCTTTTTCCATAATGTCTAATACAATCTCAATTGCACGATGTTCTTTGATAAGAATATCCGTAGCGCCCATGTTGCCGTCTCCCATCTCTTAGCTCCGCAGCGCTGTCCCGATTATTATCGCATAGTGCATTCTTCCTGCGGTGTCTGCTCCCGGCTTCTGCGATGTGCTTCCAGGAATGCCGACGATTTACTCATAGCCTGACCCGCCAGCAACCCTCTCCTGAGAGCAGATAAGGTAACTCTGCCGGTGATCAGTCCCCCGATCATTTTTGCTGCGGTGCGCAACTTGCCCTTACTAACTCGCCTGACCTCCATCGCATGCCGCCACAGCCCCGCATATTCCTCGTAAAAATCTTCCAGCGATAGCTTTGTTGGAAGTACGCAGTGTTCGAGGTCGAAGAGCTCCCAGTCCCGAGTGATGAGGCGAGCCTGAGCTTCCTCCCAGAAGCTGGTGCCGGGTAGAGGCGTTAATATTGTGAATGCGCTGTTATAGGCGCCCACTTGCTCGACCCAGCCACGCAGCTTTGCGAAGTCCTCCCGGTCCCAGTCCGGGTTAACGATGAAGCTGGCGGAGTAGGGGATACCAAGGTCTTTAAGGATCTCTATCGCTCGCTCGTTGTGTGCTGCCGTATTGTGTTTATCGACTGATTTCAAGCCTTCATCATCTAGCTTTTCGAGCCCAAGAAAAACAGTCATATTGCCGCAGCTTTTCCACAACTCGACTATCTCGGGCCTGCGCACGATAATATCGGTGCGCGTCTGAATGAAAAAGTGCTTTCGAGCGCCTGTGGATACAATCGCCCGTGCAAGCTCCCTGCTTCGTTCAGCATCCACCCAGAATACATCGTCGGTAATGAAAACATTTGGAGATTCTATCTGTTCGAGATCCTGAATTATTCTGCCTGGCGTCTTTTCCCGATACATTCCCCTATGGAACTTCCAAACCGAGCAAAAATTACATCTGAATGGGCATCCTCGCGCGGTTTCGAGCAGGGCGACCGGTCGAGAGAAGCTCATATAATATCGATTGGAGTATTCGCGGACGAGGTGGCGCGCGGGCAGAGGCAAGTCATCGAGATTCCGGCTCGCCTGAATTGGCGCAGTGTATATGGGACCATTCACTGAGTTTACCATCAGCCCCGGCACGCTTTCCAGAGTCTCTCTCTTTTCGCAAGCCCTTACGAGATCGAGGATGACATCTTCACCATCACCGATTGTCACCGCATCTATGGCCGGATACGTAAACCATTCCGGATCTCTAGAAGCATCGTGTCCACCAACAACGACCGCCGCTCCAGGCGCTTCGGCTCTAACACCACGCGCAAGCGAAATTGTGCGATAGCGCTCGGTAGTGAAGTCGCACTGTATACCAATAAGCTCAGGAGCGAACTGCCGGATTTTCGCGAAGCCTTTGGTAATGTCGGTGAATCGCAGGTCCAGGATGCAGCACTCGTGTCCTTCTGCTTCGAGCACGGCGGCAACGCACTCAAGCCCCAGCGGCTCAGTAACGCAATTCACATTCAAGCCCAGCATCCCACCCGACGGCGGCTTTACCAGGACTACTCTCATTGACCTTCCTCCCACCTTTCAAAGGGCTTTCCGTGCTTGTTTACCCAAATCAGGTGCCAACCTAGCCCGCCTGGCTGAATAATGCCGAGTTTAATTTTATGAGAAGGGAGATTTTATCGTGAAAGCACGAAAGGGCGGAAAGGGAATTTGGTAATGATTAGGGAGTAATGAGTAGTGGCTGTGGGTGAAGGTCTGTAATGGCACAGGTACCATAGAGATACCTGCTTGTACTGATACAGGTACCATAGAGATAACCGATACTGCTGGTTGGGCTATAGATTGTAGGTCAGATAAAGCGCCGGATACGGCGCACTCCAAGGCGCTTCGCTTAAATATGGCTAGCACTATCGGTAAGAGTCCCCAGTCCGCGAAAGTCTCAGCGACAGTCCTCGGCCGACAGTAGCCTAAAAGGCTGCGAAAGGGGCCCGAAGGGTGCGAGAGCCGAACTCGGTACCATGTTGCCGGGAATTTATTACACGGGACGCAGGTACCTGTTATCGCTAAAGACCTTCGATTACAGCCTATTCAACACTCAAAATTTAGAATTGAGAATTAACTAAAGCGGCAGATGCACTACGTCTCCGGTCTCCGCGGAGATATATGCGGCTTGAGCTAGTTCGATTGCCGCGCGGCCGTCTCGGGCGGTGAAGACCATCGGAGCGTCCTTCACAATCGACTCCACCCACGAACGGATCTCCTCATGATATCCATCTTCTTTCTGAATATCCGAGATTTGGATGGTGGTAGGGTCTTCGCCGAAATGAGAATAGCAGATCGATCCGCTGAAACCGCCGTTTGTCAGGGTTCCCTTTTCGCATTGGATCATCATAGTATGCCTTGCGAAGCTTGATGAAACCCCGCAGTGCAGTGTCCCTATTCCGCCATTTGCATAGTGTATCTGGATAAACGCTACGTCCTCATATTCCACCTGTGAAGGCGTAAAATGACCAATCCCCGCATAGACCGACTTCGCTTCTCCCATAACATGGCGCATGAAATCGAGCTCATGAACATGCACCTCATAGATAATGCCTCCGGTATGCTTTCGGGTCTTGCGCCAGCCTTTGACAATCCCATCAACACTGGCAAGTCGGGTAACCGATATCCCGAACGGAGCGCCCAATTCTCCACTGCTGATAATTCCGGCTGTCTTCCAAAACGCCGGCAGCAGCCGGAGCACCTGGCCTACCATCAGCTTCACCCCTGCCTTCTCCGCCGAATCGATCATCGCGTCGCAATCCGCGACCGATAGCGCCATCGGCTTCTCGCAGAATATATGCTTACCGCTGTGAGCTGCTTCGATTGTCATCGGGGCATGAAGATCATTAGGAGCGGCGATGATAACCGCATCGACTTCACCGAGCATATCGGTATACGATGAGCAAGCTTTAGCGCCCAGCTCGCCGCCTAACTTTACGGCCGATTCTTCTACAGGGTCATACACAGCCACAACGCTCGCATCATCGAGCGAATGGCATTTGCGGGCAAGATTTGAACCCATCTCACCGCAGCCGGCGAGGCCAACACGTAACGTATTCATTTTCACCCTCCTGGATAGATCCTGCGATTGGGTTCGAGGACAATATCCGTATTCCCTTCAAAACATGTCTGCTATATCAATCTTCCAGGTATCTCTTGAGCTTCGTAAGCCCTTCTTCGATCCTGTCCGTATCGATCCCGGAGTAAGCGAACCGGATGTATTTCTCATTTTCACCCGGCAGCGCGCGGCCGAAGTGGAGTCTCGTGCAGAACGACACACCGGTTGCCTCCAGAACCTTTATGCGGAACTCGTTATAATCGGAGATACCCTTGTTCGCCATCGCCTGCGTGACGTTCGGAAAGAGGTAGAACGTCGCATTGGGGTTATAGCACCGCACGCCCTCGATAGAATTAAGTATCTCGACAGCTTTATCTCTGCGGTCTTTAAGGATCGATACGATCCGCTTCGCGCCCGATTGATCGCCCGTGAGCCCCTCCAGGGCGCCGTATTGGATGAAGTGGTTCGAGCATGATTCATCATTGACATTAAGTTTGGCGATAGCTTCGGCTACCGGCTGTGGACCTATCGCAGCCCCGAGTCGCCAACCCGTCATTGCGAACTTCTTTGAGAAAGTGTATAAGATCAGGCATCTTTCCTGCATACCTGGCAGGCTCACGAGCGACTGCGATACGCCGTTGTAGCGGATATCGAAGTAGGCCTCGTCGCAGAGCACGAACAGGTCATGCTCTCTTACTATTTTCGCTATGCGTTGCAGTTCCTCGGGTGATGACTCGGCTCCGGTCGGGTTCTGGAGGTTATTGAACACGAGGAACCTGGTGCGCGGTGTAATCGAGTGCTCGATCTCATCGAGATCGAGCTCGAAATTTGTTTTTCCCTCGCGATAACGATACGGAACCGCCTTCCCACCGTGGAATTCGATCTGCGATTCATAAATAGGGTAACCGGGGCTGGGGTAGAGCACCTCATCTCCTGGGTTCATCAGAGCAAGCATGAATTTTCCAATCACCGGCTTGCCGCCGGGCTGGATTGCGACGTTTGCGGCTGTGTATGATGTTCCGTGCGATTTGTTGATATCCTCGGCAAGCGCTTCTCTAAGCTCGATTATGCCGAAGTTCGAGCAATAGCCAGTCTTGCCGTCCTCCATTGCTTTGACAGCGGCTTCGATTATGTTATCCGGCGTTTTGATATTCATATCTCCGAGGTGGAACGGATAGACTGTATAGCCATTGGCTGCGTGAGCGGTGGCTTCGGCGGAAACGGAGAAAGCTGTTTCGGTTCCCAGTCGAGAAAAGCGAAGCGCGAGCATATTACGTAACCCCCTGATCTGGTAACTATCGATAGGTAACTGGCAAAGTTGCCAGAGTAATACCAGTAGTCAATGCTGGTGAAAGTGTATGTGCAAACCAGTGGATAGCTAACCAGTATATTACCAATCTCCATCATTATACAATGCAAGCGGGCTGTTTGGGCAGACTATAAGCAAAAACTGGTAATTCATTTACTGGTAATTAAAGGTTATCAGCATTCCTCCGCGGATTTTCCACCAGCACAATTAAAGCATACAGGCAGACAATATGGCAGAGTCAGTATTATCACTGCTACTCAAGTGTGAAATACAATAAACTATGTTACTTAGCAGACGCTATATGCCTCATAAAGACGCTAATGTCACCCGTACAAAAAGATCGAGAAGATAGCATCAAGGTGTTAAAAATATCAACTATTACCCAATTGACGGCTGAGCTTAACGAGGATAAACTCACAATAATGCACAGGCCGGGAGGAGGGATGCTGCTACTGGCCAGATATCGCGGAGCATAACGCGAAGTTAGAAACGAGAGGAAAGGTAAGGAGGATAACAATGGTTGGAAAAACGTTACTACCCATACTGATCATAGCAGCCATTTGCCTGCTTTCAGGCGTGGCAATGGCCGATTATGTGCTTGGGCTCGACGGCTTCCCGGGGATCACCCAGGTGGACTGTGGCAGGACCTGTGGCGCGGCATGCTGTCAGATGTGCACCAAGTGGATATCCACCAGCTACTGGAACAGTAATCAGGAGACCGTATACAGCTATTGCCATAGTCACAATATGGAGAGCTGGAGTATCGACCCTCAGGGCGAGGGCTACGGTCTCTGGAACTACACTCCCCCAGGGTACTACTACGATGACTGGCGCTACGACTACAACACCGGCGCTATTCGCGGCACCTGCCTTACTATCGACAATTATAAGGAAGGTGTTCCGGTAGTTATCCGCAGTGCGGCGCACTGGGTGGTGGAAAGAGGTTACACCGGTTCACGGAGTATCCTCGGCAATTACTACTACAACGGCACCGTTGTGTATGGTCTTTACATCAACGATCCGCTGTATCCGTCCTGCGGAGGTTATGTCGGCGGATGGAAGTGGTGGTGTTCGGCCAGCACCTGGGCCAACTCCTACTTCAATAACATCCCGTCCGGCAGCTTCTGGGGCGGACACAGAGCCAGCGCTGAACGCGATGTGCTTGCTAACCTGCATACGCACCAGCATAACGGCGATAGCTTCAGTTACTACTAGAGAGGGAGGTTGATGATATGAAAACTATACTGTTAGTTGTTGTAACCATAATGGCGGTGGGAATACTCACTGCTCCGGCGCTCTGCGGTAAACCTGCTGACAGCCAGCCCGCGACCTCTTCTCTGGATGGAGCACTCAGCGAGCGCTGGTTCGCGTATAAGAACACCCACGATATCGTCGATATCGCGAAGCAGGAAATGATCGCGAATGCTCTTGTCGATGATGAAGTAGGCTATGGCAAGGATATTAAAGGCGCCTATGCGATCGAGCCCGTATTTGTCGAATCGCAGGATGCGCAGTATCCGAGCTATTACATGGTCAGCTTTATCGGCAAGGGAAGTAGGATCAGTGTGCTCTGCATCGTCGGAGTGAAGGACGGTAAAGCTTCTCTGCTCGAGGTCTATGGTCTGAACCCCGATATCACGGTGGGCGTTTACCCGCCAGTGATCGAGGATGAGGCTAGGGGAATCGCCGCCGCAAATGGTAAGGCGGTCGGGCAAGCTAAGGCTAAGCTGGTCTTCAAGTTCTCCGAAGAATGCGGCGGCCCGGCGATGCCGGCGTGGGACTTCGGTAACGGCGTGAAGGTCTCGCAGAACGGTAAGGTCTTCTCCGACTTCACTCCCGAATCGAAGGTCAAGAAGGATAAGTAATCGTTTCAGTGCTCCGCGATAGCTCAGGTAGTAAAGCTCTGACGGCTAATGCAAAACAGGCCCGGCGTTTAGAGGCGCCGGGCCTGATTATTTTAAAAAGAGAGCCCCCCAGCCCGGGGAGGGCTGGGGAGGAGAAAAGAGGGTGGGAAGGTTTGCTAGTTTATATACGACGCAGCGAATGGGTTTGTTCCACCCATTCCTCAACAAATTTGCTGGTAATCTGACGATATGCTAGAATTGAGGTGCCGGTTAGGTAAGAATCGGTCCTCCAGAGGCCATGAGCCCAAGGAGATTCCCTTCTAAAACATACGAGGACTACTCTATATGCCACTTGTTGTGGGTGTCACTTTTAGAAGGGTGGGAAAAGTCTACTATTTCGACCCGGGGGAGTTGGAACTCCATGAGGGTGATTTTGTTATAGCCGAGACCGCGCGCGGCGTGGAATTCGGCGAGGTAGTGCTCGAACCCCGGCATGTGCCGGATGCAGAATTAGTAGCCCCACTCAAGAACGTTGTAAGGATCGCTACCGGAGATGACCTGGAGCGCGAAGCCGCCAATCGTGAGCGGGAAGCGCACGCCTACCAGGTCTGTGAGCGTAAAATCGCCGAACACGCTCTTCCGATGAAGCTTCTGGAGGCTGAATACGCCTTCGACGGCTCCCAGGTCACTTTTTCTTTCTCAGCTGATGGCAGGGTTGATTTCCGCGAGCTCGTAAAAGATGTTGCTAGCGTGCTGAAGACCAAGGTCCAGCTCCACCAGATCGGCGTCAGAGATGAAGCCAAGCTTATCGGGGGTTATGGCACTTGTGGTAGATCGCTGTGCTGCGCGACATTCCTCAGCTCCTTCGATCCTATCTCGATGAAGATGGCGAAGGACCAGAGCCTGTTCCTGAACCCGGCGAAGTTTTCGGGGGTGTGCGGCAAGTTGATGTGCTGTCTGCGTTATGAGCACGATTTTTATAAGCAGGCGCAAAAGCATTTCCCATCGGTGGGAGCGATAATTCCTCTGGAGCAGGGCCGCGGGAAGGTGATCGATGTTAATGTTGTGAGCAGCGTCATCACCGTGCAGACTGAGGAAGATGTTCAACTACATATCCCCGCAAGTAAACTCGAGCTTAACGGCATCTGCCGCAGGCATGGGATAGCGTGTTCGATGACGGATCCGCACTGCGAGCCACTCAGGTTTGGCGAAGGCATAGATATCGAAGATGATGGCGCTGATGAAGATCAGGAAGAGCACTATGAAGATATCAGCATCGTCGAAATCGAAGCCCAGGTCGGTGAACTTGGTGTGATAGCTGAAGTCATCGAGACCGAGGAGATCGCAGTTATCACACAATGGAGAAGCCCGGGCGCTGAGCCTGCCGCGGATATCGATAATCCGGGTGATAATGATCCTGCGGCCGATGACCTGCCTGCTGAAAAGCAGCCCAGGCAAAATAGTAAACCCAACCGGCGCAACGGGAGGAATAAGCCTAACGGCCATAACAAACCGCGGAACGGCAATCATGGGCCAAGGCGCAATGACCGTCCGCGTCCGAAGAGCAAGCCGGATTCTCAGCCGGGAGACAGTGAGTAGCGGAAATGCCGATTTATGAGTTCGATTGCAAGCCGTGCAAAAAACGGTTCGAATTATTAATCAGCCTGAGCAAGGTTTCCGAGGCGAAATGCCCGGAATGCGGATCGGGGAATGTGCTGCGGGTGATGTCGACCTTTGCCTCACGGGTTTCCGGTGGTTCATCGCACTCCCATTCCAGCAGCTGCGCCGACTGCGCATCGGGCAATTGCGGCTCGTGCGGGTGTCACTAGGGGAGTCTAAAGTCGAAAGTGCTGGGAAGCCGGTCTGAAGTGTAACTGGGGTCCACTTTTTTTACCGGCGATGGTATAATCGTACTAGAGGCGAGAGATATGGTTATAGTTATTAAGGCGCATTTTGATGGGAAGACTATCGTGCCTGAGGAGCCGGTGGACTTGCCGGTTAATCAGTCGATGGAGGTTGGCTCCATATTCCGGGACAAAGGCTTGGTGCTGAAGAGATAAAGCGGCGTAAAGCAGCCTGGAAACGGGCGGGTTCACACGCGGCGAAGGGCGCGATATACCATTGGAAGCCCTTAGACGCGAGAATATGTATGAGCCACCGCGCGGCTTATGAGATATCTTATCAATACAAATGTCCTCCTCAGACGAGTAGATGTGAGCAGCGCTAATCGCGCTATATGCACTACTGAGTTTCAGGCCATGTAGTGACAATCTGGCAGAAGGCTTCGTGCTTGATCCGACCTGCCAGTATGTCACATCATTATGCGAAACTCATTAGAGAAAAGTTTACCTGTTTATCTGAGCTGGCTGATATTACTGATCTCTGGCAGCAAGTTGCATCTCGATACGATGTGGTAGGTAAGCAGGCTCATGATGCCCGCATTGCCGCATTTATGCTTGCGCACGGAGTAACTTTCATACTCACGCTTAATCCTACCGATTTCGCGCGGTATTCCAGCATCACTGCAGTTACTCCACAAAAGGTCATCGAACCTTGACTTCATGACCGCGATATCTTTCATTGGGTAATGTTATTGCTTTGAGATGATTTATCATGGCGGGTTAACCCGCCGTTTTTATGTGAAGGGGCCGATTGCTGATGAGCGATAAGACTTATTACGTGACCACGCCGATTTATTACGTGAACGATGTTCCGCATATCGGGAACGCTTACCCAACGATACACGCAGACGTTATGGCGCGTTTCCAGAAGCTGCGGGGAAGGGATGTCTTTTTCCTCACCGGCACCGATGAGAACGCGACCAAGGTAGCCGCGGCAGCTCGTGACAGAGGTGTCCCGGTAAACGAATACGTCGATAAGCTGACTGATCAGTTCAAGGAAGCCTGGGCGAAGCTGGATATTCAATACGATGATTTTATTCGTACCACCGAACCCAGGCATATCCGGGTGGTCGAGGCGATATTCTCTCGTCTCCTCGAACAGGGCGACATATATAAAGGGCGTTATGAGGGCTGGTACTGCATCCCCTGCGAGACATTCTTCGCCGAAGGTGAGCTTGTCGAAGGGAAGTGCCCGGAATGCGGGCGCAATGTGGAATGGGTCCAGGAGGAGAATTATTACTTCAAGCTCTCAGCCTATTCCGACAGGCTGCTGGAATATATCGAATCTCACCCCCGTTTTCTTCAGCCTGAGTTTCGTAAGAACGAAGTCGTCAGCTTCATCAAGCAGGGCCTGAGAGATATTTCGATCACTCGCCAGAACCAGGGGTGGGGGATTCCTGTCCCTGGTGATCCGAGCAAGGTCATCTATGTCTGGTTCGATGCACTTATAAACTACATCAGCGCGATCGGTTACCTCTCTGATGAAGAGCGATTCGCCAGGATTTGGCCTGCCGATCTGCAGCTCATGGGAAAAGACATTTTCGTCCGGTTCCACTGCACTTTTTGGCCCGCCATACTGATGGCGCTCGATCTGGAACTTCCCGGAGAGCTTTTCGGCCATGGCTGGTGGACGATTAACGGCGAGAAGATGTCTAAATCGGTAGGTAATGTGGTGGCTCCCGCGAAGCTTGCCGACGATCTTGCAGCCGAGTCTGGCGCGAAACCGGAGATTGCAGTAGACGCGGTGCGCTATTTCCTGTGCAGGGAGGTTACATTCGGCGTCGACGGCGACTTCTCAATGGCCTCGTTCAAGAACAGGTTCAATTCCGATCTTGCAAATGACCTCGGAAACCTGCTGAACCGCACCTTAAGCATGCTCGGGAAGTATTTCGAGGGAACAATTCCCGACCCGAAGAGCTTCTCCGGTGGGCTTAAAGACATAATCGCGGAGACCGCGAGCGCGGCTGCGGTGTATTGCGAGAAGCTGGAGTTCACGAAAGCGCTAGAGGCGATCTGGCAGATGATCGGAGCTGGTAATAAATACGTGAACGATACCGCTCCGTGGGAGCTCGCTAAACAGGGCAAGAACGATGAGCTTGCGGGGGTGCTCTACTCCGCGCTCGAAGCTGCCCGCGCGGCGGCTATAATGATCGCGCCGTTTATGCCCGCGACCGCTGTCGAGATCGCACGCCAGCTCGGTATATCCGATGAATTCCCGTCCCTTAAATGGGCCGATGCGACGGCTGAGAAGCCGTTCAAAGCAGGCACGAAAACGCAGGGACCCGATCCCATATTCCCAAGGCTCGATACGAAGAAAAAGGAGGCGAAGAAAGTGACAGAGCAGCCGCAGGAGGCTCCGAAGCCGGAGAAGACCGAAGACACGATAAGCTACGATTATTTCAGCAAGCTGAAAATCAGGATCGCCGAAATTAAATCCGCGGAGCGAATCGAGGGCGCAGATAAGCTCCTTCGATTGCAGGTGGACCTTGGAGATGAGGTTCGGCAGATCGTCGCCGGCATCGCACTTTATTATGAGCCCGAGTCTCTAGTCGGCCGCAAGATCGTGCTTCTTGCTAACCTCGAGCCAGCGAAGATTCGCGGTGTCGTATCGAATGGCATGCTCCTCGCCGCCGATGTGGATGGCCGCGCGATCATCCTCCAGCCCGAGTCCGATGTTCCGGCTGGGTCGAAGGTCAGGTAGGAATAGCTGATAGCTAAAAAGACAGCTATTCCCAATTGACGCGAGCAGCCATCGGCTGTAATATTTGAACAACTCATCCACAGGAAAACCAATGGAAAAGCAAATACTGAAGATACTTGAACGCGATGCTCGAACCACGCCTGAGAAGATAGCGGTGATGCTCGGAGTCTCCGAGGATACGGTAGTCGAGGCTATTACCGATATGGAGAAGCGCGGTGTGATCCGGCGCTACAAGACCATTATCGACTGGGATAAAGCCGGGCGAGAGCGCGTTTTTGCATTTATTGATGTAAGGGTGACGCCGACGCGCGGTGTCGGATTTGACGATGTGGCTCAGCGCATTTATAAATACCCCGAAGTCCATTCCGTTTACCTTGTTTCCGGTGATTACGACCTCAGAGTCGTGATCGAGGGCAAGACGATGCGCGAGGTAGCGTTTTTTGTGGCCGAAAGGCTCGCGACGCTCGACGGGGTGCTCTCCACTCGAACGAATTTCCTACTGAAGAAGTATAAGGAGAACCAGGACATTTTTGAAGATCCTGGTGAAGATCAGCGCCTGGCTGTATCACCGTAAAAGCTATCAACCGCCGGCTATCAGTGCTGATAGCTAAGATAACAGGATTATGCCGTGAAACCCATTTCTGAAGTCGTACTTAATACTCCTGCGTCGGGAATACGCAGGTTTTTTGACATTGTAAGCAAGATGCCGGACGCGATTACACTCGGTGTGGGTGAACCGGACTTCGTCACACCCTGGCGCGTGCGTGAAGCCTGCATTTATTCGCTCGAACGAGGGCGCACGGGCTATACCTCCAACTACGGCCTTCTCGAACTGCGCGCGGAGATTGCGAGATACCTGCGAAAACAGGAGGGGCTGGAGTATAATCCCGAGAACCAGATTCTGATTACAGTCGGGGTGAGCGAGGCTATGGACCTTGCCATGCGCGCCCTGCTTAATCCCGGCGATGAAGTTATCTACACCGAACCCTGCTATGTCTCCTACAGGCCTTGCATCGCTTTCGCCGGCGGAGTGCCCATCGCTATTCCGACTACAATTGAGACAGGTTTCAGAGTAGATCCCGAGAAGATCCGCGCAGCTATTACCGATCGCACCAAGGCTATACTGATAAGTTATCCGAGCAACCCCACAGGCGCGATAGCGACGCGGGAGATGATGCAAAAGGTGGTCGAGATTGCAACCGAGCATGATCTGTATATCATCTCGGATGAAATCTACGACAGGCTGACCTACGATGGACAGCATACCTGCGTTCCAACGCTCCCCGGCGCTTATGAGCGAACGATTTTCCTCAACGGGTTCTCGAAAGCCTACGCTATGACCGGCTGGAGGATTGGTTACGCGGCTGGAGCGCTCGATGTTATCGAGGCTATGATGAAAATCCACCAGTTTACGATGCTCTGCGCGCCGATTATGGGCCAGATGGCTGCGTTGGAAGCGATCAAGAATGGGTACGATGACAGTCAGGAAATGATCCATCAATACAATCAGAGGCGCCGGGTGATCGTTAAAGGTCTCAACGATGCCGGCCTCTCATGCCCGATGCCTGGCGGCGCGTTTTACGCGTTTCCATCGATCAAAGTGACTGGTCTTACGTCGGATGAGTTCTGCGAGAAGCTTCTTTACGATGAAAAAGTAGCAGTTGTGCCAGGAAGTGCATTTGGCGAGTGCGGCGAAGGCTATATCCGTTGTTCGTACGCGACTTCAATAGACAGGATTGAACAAGCTCTGAAGCGTATTGGGCGGTTTGTGGGGAAGCTTAAGTAACTGCCCTTTTTCTCCCAGGAAGGACTGAAATGGAGTTGAAGAAATTTTTCACGTGCGCTGTGATGTGCGCAATGGTCGTGCTGTGCGCATCGATGGCGATGGCACAGGATGTCGTTAAGGACCAGGTAACGTGCTTCACGACCTGGGATGATACTTACTTCTACCTCGCGTTTAAAGTCGATTGCCCCGATGTCCAGGCGACCCACAACAAACCTAACGCCGATATTACGGGCGATGACAGCATCGAATTGTTCCTGGAAACCGACAACCAGCACGCGACGAAAATTACCCCGGCGTGCTTTTCGATGGCGGTTTCAGCGGCGGGCGGTTCCAGATTTTGCGTGGGAAACGATAAGGGCGTTTTGAGCGCGACACCCGTCTGGACTTTCAAATACGGCGCCACCGTCCAGGGTACGCTCAACAACCCGGATGACATAGATATGGGATACACTATTGAAACGGCGATCCCGTGGGATGTGTTGAAGGTAAACCCTCCGTCGCTCGGTAATATGATGAGCTTCAATGTCATCGTTCACAGGCATGGCGAGAAGAACGGCAAATTCGTGAGCCTTTCATCGCGCGTGAAGACAGAAGAGGATGCGCTCGATCCCGCGAAGTGGGTAAATCTTGTGTTCGCGGCTCATTCGTTCGGTGTAGCTACCACGAGCGCCGAAAAGATCGTCTCCGCGAAGTATGTTGTGCACTCGCCTCTTATCGACGGAATCATCAGCGATAAGGAATGGCATCAGAATACGTCGTTCGTCATCGATCTCCCGATGCCGGAAGGCACTGTCTACGAAGCCAAATTCCCCGTGCAGCGGATGGTATTCGCAAAGTATACCTACTCCTACCAGGCCGATCCGCGCAAGGCCGCGCCTGTCGAGGGTATTACCAACGCCGACGGCTCTCCGGCACTTGTGGATTTCCCTATAAAGAACGCGGGACCGTGGTTCAGTTATGACCGTGTGCAGTGGCACAAGGAAGAACTGGCGGATATGGTTTCGGCGGGGATCAACATCGTGCTCCCATGTTATATGGGTGACGCGAAGAGTTATGCCGGGTATGCTGCGAAGGGCCTGGATTGCATGGTCTCCGCGCTCACTGAGTTGAAGCATGAGGGCAAGCCTTATCCGATGGTGGGAATGTTCTTCGATGCGGATTCTATGACTGCGGCTTATGGCAAGAAGCCGGATATGAAGAGTGATGAAGCGAAGCATACGTTCTATGGGATGATCAAGAGTTTCTTCGACCGGATTCCGGCGGAATACAGGGCTGTAGCCCAGGCTGAAAAACCGAATGCCGGCGAACCCAGCGCGATCATATTCCTTTATGCTAATGCGGATGAGCTTTCCGGCTTCGACCCGAGCGTTATCAGCTACTGTAACGATCATTTTAAAAATGACTTCGGCTGCCCGCTCGTATGGATCTCACAGACCGATCTTGCTCTTAAAGTAAAGAGCTTCGATGCAGCCACAGAGCTTGCCGCGGCTGAAGATAAGCTTTTCGATTCCACATGCCGGATCTGCACCGGCTCGGTCGATGCGGGCAGTGATCTGCCTTCGTCGGTTAGTAAACTGCTTAACCGCCTTGATGGTCAGACCTATGAAAAGCAGTGGTCGACGGTTTTGGATAAGAATCCGCAGTGGATTTTCTGCAGCGATTGGAACCACTTCGCCACCGGCGACAGCATCTGCGCCAGCCGGCTTTATGGCGATCAATACCTGAATACTACCCGCGAGGATGTTAAGCAGTTCCGCGTATCACGCGACTATTCCGCTAAATTCCTTCGCTATAACTTCCCGAAGATAATTCCTTCGAAGGCAATTGCGCAGGCTGAAGTTACCATCCGTAACGTGGGCAATTCCACCTGGCGCGCGGCTGATGGCTTCGCTTTGGGTTACAGGTGGTATAAGAACGGCCGGTTCTACGGCGAGAGCCGCGTGCGCAGGCCGATAGAAAGGGATGTGCCGCCAGGTGATACGATCGATGTGCCGATCGGCATTGCCACGGTGAATTCGCTTGGCGCGGCTATACCCGGAGGTAAATGTGAGCTGCGCCTGGAGATGATCCGGCTTTCTGATAATAAGTGGTTCTCCGCGCTCGGCGATCAGCCGTTGATGGCGCCGGTAAATATCGGCCAGCCCGAGGATTGGGATGCGACATATATCACCTGCAGCGCACCGGTGATGATGGCTGACGGATTCGATTACCCGGCATCGATTCGGGTCCGCAACGAGGGCACGCAGGTCTGGGCGAAGGGTGTAACCCGGCTCGGCTGCAAGCTCTATAAAATCACGAACTACACCCACGATGGTCCGCCGGAAGCCTCGGAGGAAGTGCCGATCAAGGATGTGCATGCGGTGCTCGTGAACGACTGCAAACCGGGTGAGATCGCCCAGTTCGATTTTACTCTGAATGTGGCGTCCACCGGCAAGAAGCCGTTGGAGAGCTGGAAGCAGAGCGACCCCTGGAGCTATCAACTCCGGTTCGATATCTTCAATGGTCAGAAGTGGCTTTCCGAGCTCGGTGTAAAAACATGCAATCGAATCGTGGATATTTTCGACCAGGATTATGGTCCGAAGATAGTCGATTCCGATGTTCCCGCGAAGTTGATGGCGGGTCAGACGCTGGAGGCGAGGGTTGTCCTTCGCAATACCGGCGCTCAGACCTGGGATCCCAAGCGAACGAAGGTTGGTTATCACTGGTATCACCTGGATGGAGCCGAACTGCAGTGGGACGGCCAGACTACGCCGATCAAGGCTGCGGTCCAGCCGGGATGGCCGAGCGTGGTGCAGGCGAAGCTCCAGGCGCCGGAATATGATGGCCAGTATGTGCTTGTATGGGATATGATGGTCGATGGGCAGTGGCTCTCTACCGGGCCTCTCAGCCGCGGTGGTGATATACTGCCGATCCATGTCGAGGTGTCTCATGGCCGGCTTGCGTTTGCTGATCTTAGCAAGCTATACGATGTAATCGCCTGCAGCCCGGACACCGACAGGTCCGCAGGTAACTTCGATGGTAAAGGCGCGAGCTTCCCTGAGGAGTTCATGCTTCCCGATGAAGATATGACCAATCAGCCGCAGCACCTCTTCCCTTCCGGTTATCAAATCGACCGTGCGAGCGCTCCGGATGGCAGGATCAGCTTCTTCTACCCGGAGAAAGCTAAGGGTATGAAGAATGCGGTTGCGTGCAATGGGCAGAGGGTGGATATCGAGCCTATGAATTACGCAGCAGTGCATATCTTATGCGCATCGACAAACGGTGTTGCCACCGGGCAGGTTGCGCTCAACTACGATGGCAGCATCCAGATGGCGGCTCTCACAGCAAACGATTGGTCAACTCCGGCTAACGGCGCGAAGATCGGGTATATGGCTAATCACCGTCACACTCCTGCCGGAGATGATGCCGATACGCGCTGCTATCTCTATCACTATACGATAAAGCTCGATTCCTCGAAGAAACTTTCGAGCATTACGCTTCCGAAGAACCCGGATATAAAGGCCGTGGCGATTACGTTCGAGCGCACGGGGATACCATCGCAGCCGATCAACGTCGAGGCGGCGAAGACAGCAACTACTGAGTTTCAAGTAATGTAGTGGCAACCTGGCAGAAGGCTTCGCGCTCGATCCGACCCGCCAGTGCGTCACATCATTATGCGAAACTCAGTAAATGACCATTACTGAGAGTTAATATGCCTTACAACGGACTCGAACGCTTTACTCGCGAACGCAACTTCGGCTGCCGGATATCGGACCGTTACACCTACAAGGGCTGGAAGCTCCTTGTGCTCGAAAACGAGCTCCTGAGGGTGAGTGTGCTCCCTGAAAAGGGTTCCGATATCTGGGAGTTTTGCTACAAACCGTTCGATATCGATTTCATGTGGCGCACTCCGCAGGGGCTTATAGAGCGTGGGCAATATGTGCCGACGAAGTTCGATATCGAGGGTAATTTCGTCGATTATTATCAGGGCGGCTGGCAGGAGCTTGCTCCAAACGGAGGCGCTGGGTGCGTTTACAAAGGCGCTGCTTTCGGTATGCACGGTGAAGGTTGGAACCTGAGCTGGGATTGCGTCATCGAGAAAGATGAGCCCGAAGAAGTCAGCGCGAAGCTCACCTGCCGCCTGATGAAGCTCCCGCTAATCATCGAGAAGCGATTGACACTGCGTTCCGGCGAGGCGGTGCTGCATATCGATGAGAAGATAACCAATTCCTCACTGGAAACCATGGATTATATGTGGGGTCATCACCCCGCGGTCGGTGCGCCTTTTTTGAACTCGAATTGCGTCGTCGATATCCCGGCTGCGAAGGTAGCCGTGCATTCATTCCCCGAGATCAAAACCCGCCGCTTCGACCGCGGCGAGATTTTCGACTGGCCCAAAATGACCACCAGGTTCGGCGAGGTGATCGACGGCAGCCGTGTGCCTGGACCTGAAGTAAAAAGCAGCGACGAGCTCTGCTTCCTCGATCTGCGCGAAGGTTGGTATGCGATCACGGATACGGCGCGAAAAGTCGGCTTCGCGATGGAGTGGGACCTGGAGGCATATCCGTATGTGTGGTATTGGCAGTCGTTCGGCGGCTGGGAGGGATACCCATGGTTCAGCAGTGTCTATAACTGCGCCCTCGAACCGTGGAGCTCTTATCCCTTGTTCGGACTTAATGAAGCAATCAAAGCCGGCACTCAGAAAACCCTCGCGTCCGGAGCAAGTTCCACAACCTACCTGAAAGCAATCGCATATTCAGGAATTGAGCGAGTATCAGGAGTGAAAGCCGGTCGAGTTGTAGAAGGATAGGCTGGTTAAAAGCAAGCTTGCAGGAAATTTAATAAAGTCAGGAGTAAAAAATGACCTCTCGAACCCGCATCTTCCGCTTTGTATTATGCCTCTGCGCGGTGATAGCGCTTGCATGTCCTTCATTTGCTACCCAGGCTGAGAAGCAGCTTGGCGCTGGTGTTTCCTTGTTTCAGGATATCAATACAGCTGCCGGCTCTGAGCTCATTGTTAATTCTGTCACTATCGATCCGGCGAATCCAGCCGTTACGTTGAAAGCAGCGGTAGGAAAAGATACCGTTCTTACTGATGATCCCTACAAAGGCCGTGAGTCGATCAGCAACCTTACAGCCCGAAGAGGAGCTTTAATTGGGGTCAATGCGGATTTCTTCCCATTTACCGGCGATCCGCTTGGGGTTTGCATTATCGATGGTGAGCTTGTAAGCGAGCCGGATAATCACCGCTGCTGCCTGGTTGTACTCAAGGACCATACCCTGAGTTTCGATAATCCTGTCTTCGACGCGAAACTCACCCTCTCAAACGGTACCTCCCGCCAGATCGATGGGATCAATCGCGAGCGCGACACCAACCAGGTTGTAATCTACACGCAGTCATTCGGCGCGCATACACCTTCCAAATACACCGGAACCGAAGTTGTGGCAACCTCCGGTGATCTCCCGATCAAGGTGGGGAAGAGTATAAACCTTACCGTGACCGAAGTCCGAACTGACTCCAGGAATACCTCGATCCCTAAGGACGGAGTGATTATTTCCAGTGGAAGTCCGGCTGCTTACTTCCTCAAAGAAAACCTTAAACCCGGCGATAAGCTGAGTATTCAGGTCGGCATAAAGAGCACAAACAAGGTCGACTGGTCGCAGGTTGAGCAGGCTGTCGGTGGAGGTCCCTGGCTTCTGAAAGACGGCAGACAGTATATCGATGGTAAATCGGAATCATTTCCCGATGTCTTCTGCACAGCCCGTCACCCGCGCACGGCTGTAGGAATCACCGCTGACGGCAAACTGATGATAGTAACTGTCGATGGCCGTCAGACTATCAGCAAAGGTATCAACCTTCCCGACCTTGCCTCACTGATGAAAAAACTCGGCGCGGTGAACGCGATCAATCTCGATGGTGGTGGGTCGACCACGCTTTCATACCGCGGAAGTATTATTAACAGCCCATCGGGGGGAGAGCAGCGCCAGGTTGCGGATGCTCTGCTGGTCTTTTCCGATCCGATTGCTCTTCCCGAGCTTCCTAAGCTGAAGCTGAATCTTCCTCAGGCTGAGATTGCGGCGGGGGAGGGGGCTCAGCTCTACCTCACATGGGGCGATGATGCGCAGGTCCTTACCCCGGATCAGCTTAAAAATGTTGTTTGGGGCACCGGCAATGCGTCCGGTTTCGTAAACCAGATGGGCTATCTGACCCCGATCAAGCTGCGCAGGGGCTCTGTAAGCGCTTATTACGGCTCACAGATCGTCAGTTCCGATGTGAAGGTGATTCCCGGAGCTCCGTCGAACCTTGATGTCGTGCTGATCCCTGACAAAACCAATCAGCTCAAAGCCACGGCGACTGTTACGCTTACCGATGTGAACGGTAACCCAATCGCCGGAAAACAGGTAGCTCTCGTGGTGACCGGAGGCAAGGCTGATCAGGATAACGGGATTACAAACGCAAAAGGCGAATTTACCGCGTCAATAACTTTGGACCCGAATGCGGCGGTGAAGAGCGTTAAAGCATCATCGGGCGGCCTGACCGCCAGTTCAGACGCGAAATCGCATGATGCTGGGACTGAATAAAGAGGTGCTACATTGAATCTTGAACAGAAAATCGGCGCGATGCTTATGTTCGGCTGGGAGGGGGATAACCCAACCGACGATACGACCGTCTGCGCCAAAGCTCGCGAAATAGTGGAAGATATCGAAGCCGGGGGAATCGTGCTGATGGGGCGCAATGTCCGCCATGACGATCTCTCCGTCACCGTGAATACTCTTAACGAACTCCAATCGCTTTCCAGGGAGCCGCTTCTCACAAACTGCGATCAGGAAGGCGGAATGGTCGCCCGGTTTGTCGAGGGAGTCACCGTGATGCCGTCGAATATGGCTCTCGGCGCCACTCGCCGCCCCGACCTGGCTTATAGAGCCGCCGCGGCGTGCGCTGAAGAACTCAAAGCTGTGGGAATAAATTACAACTTTGCCCCGACGATCGATGTGAACAACAATCCCGACAATCCGATCATCGGAACTCGCTCCTACAGTGAATCTCCGGATGTGGTGTCTGAGTTTGGGGTGCAGGCGATTCGCGGCTACCAGGACACCGGTGTGATCGCATGCGCGAAGCACTTCCCGGGCCATGGCGACACCGCGGTCGATTCGCACCTCGCGCTGCCGTCGGTCCCGTATAATCGTGGCCGGCTGGATGAAATCGAGCTTAAACCTTATCGCGCGGCTATAGCAGCAGGAGTTTCGAGCATAATGACCACTCATATCATGTTCCCCGCGCTCGATCCTGATCTTCCCTCCACTCTTTCAAAGAAAATCATCACCGGCATCCTGCGCGATGAGATGGGGTATGACGGCGTTATCGTGACCGACTCGATGGAGATGAAAGCGATTGCCGATAATTGGGGCACTCCGGAGGCTTCGGTGCTCGCTATTGAAGCGGGGGTCGATATGGTATTGATCCCGCATACTCAATCCACCCAGCGGGCATCGTTCGAGGCGATATTGAAGGCGGTAAAGGACGGCAGAATCTCCGAATCTCGCCTTGATGAATCGGTAGCGCGCCTTACCGCCCTGAAGCAGCAATATAAGCTCAATGAACGGCGATTCACCGATCCCAAAGCGCTCGGCAGTCTGCTTCGGACTAATGAGCATCTCGCGCTTCAGAAAGAAATTGCAGAACTATCCGCCACGCTTGTGCGTAATGAAGATGAGGTAGTTCCGCTCGGACCGGGGGTGGGGGCTGTTGTCAGCGTGATCGGTATGCACGGCACTGTTCCTGCTCTTGCCGAAGCTGTGAAGCGGCAGTGGCCTAATGCGAATGCGGTGCAGCTCGAGGGCGACAGGGACGAGGTAATGCGCCAGGCGATGGCTGCGGCTGAGAGAGCCGACGCTATAATCGTACCAGTATGCCCGAGTGAGCCGTGGAGAGCGCCGACCGATCAGCAGCTCCAGGCCGATGTTGTAAAAGCTCTGAACGGGCTGGGGAAGAAGCTGATCGTCGTAGCGGTGCGCGAGCCGTATATCCTCAGGCGATTTACCGAAGTAAAAACACAGGTATGCACCTACGGCTATCGCGAGGGCTCCATGGATGCCGCCGCAGCGCTGATATTCGGCAAGATCGAACCCAAAGGCACTCTCCCAGTGACCATCCCGGCTTAACTGGGGATTAATTCTTAATTTTGAATATTTGGGTAGTGGTAGTCTGATCAGTGTTGTACTGACAGGTAAAGATACTTGATAGGTGGCGATCTCCGAATCGCCACCTCAGAGCCAATTCGGGGTCCCCGAACCCCGCACCCATGTCTATTCAAAATTAGGAATTAAAAACTCAAATTCTCACTTTGCAAAGAGGATGACATGAAGACTAAAGCAATACTCGCTGCAATTGTCGTGATCGTGCTCGGTGTCGGTGCGTGGGCTATGCTGGGTGGTGGATCAAGCGTCAAAGTGGAGCTTGTTCCCGCATGGCAGGTTACACCACCTTCTCTCTATACCGCCGATATGCAGGTCGAGCCGTTCGTTTCGTGGGCGCCTGATTCCCGCTCGCTCCTCTTTGCCGGCGCAGGTAGTAAGTCATACAGGAACCGCATCTACATGTGGAAGCTCGGGGAGAAGCAGGTGAAACCTGTCGTCGACGGCACATCGCCGAATTTCATAGACAGCGACACCTTCATTTACCTGCGCACCAACCTCCCGCATGCGCTTATGAAGTACAGCCTTTCCTCGGGCAAAGAAGAGGAGATTGCTCAGAATATCAAGACCAGCGAGTTTTGGTCGGAGGTCAATTATCTTACATATAATCCTGAGCATAAGAGCATAATCCTCGGCCTCTCCAAGCTCTCGCCATATTACAACCCCGGCTGCCAGGAGTTCGATTTAACGGGCAAGCTCATCGGTGCGTATCGACTGATAAAAGATGATGCGGTGCTGGATGCAAGCTGGGAGCCGAAGGGGAGCCGGTCGGTGGCGGTTGTCGGTAGTGAAACCGCGCCGGCGCAGGAGCTGAGACTTGGCCGCGAGGGCAAGGAAGCCGAGGGTGCTGTGGTTGCAACAGGCAGCATCGGAGCTGTCGCATGGTCGCCGAACGGACGGCTGATAGCATACGGAGACGGTGTCAACGTTAATGTTCTGAACCCCGAAACGCATAAAACTGTCACTGTGGCAAGGTTCCATGCTGTCCCTCCCAATAGCACGACGTGTGTTCGCAGGCTCAGTTGGTCTCCTGATTCAAACAGCCTGGCAGCGCTCGATTTGGTCATGGATGATACGGGTGGATACCCGCTGATCTATGTTCTTGATATGTCGAAGCTGAATTTATAAGCTTCACCTGAAGCTATTGGCGGTTAGTGTCCGATAATCCTGTTGGAGGCGTATAAATGCAATCGATCAGGAGTATCGGACACGTGAAACCATCAAACCAGCCCCATATTTCGCTCTGCATGATCGTAAGGGACGAAGAACAGTTCCTCGATGACTGTCTTCGCAGCGCGGAGGGGATTGCTGACGAAATTATTGTCCTCGATACCGGCTCACATGATCGCACGATTGAGATCGCGGTATCTTACGGCGCTAAGGTCTTTTCTTTCGAGTGGACTGAGAGCTATTCCGAAGCCCGCAATCGTTCCATCGAGCTTGCAACTGGCGACTGGATACTTATTCTCGATGCGGATGAACGGCTCGATGCCTCTACCGCTCCACTCATTTGCGAAGCCGTCCAGGACTCCAAATTCGATGCTTACCGTCTGATTCAGATCAATTATTGTTCGAGCGTTTCCGATGCCGTCTCTAATCCCACCTGCCGGCTCTGGCGCAATCGCCCGGAATATCGTTATCAGGGGCGCGTACACGAAGATGCGATCTCATCGATTCTCAAGCACGGCGCCAATATCCGCGACCTCGATGCCCGCATTCACCACCTCGGCACCCAACCGGAAATCCTGAAGCAGCGCAACAAGGTCGAAAAATACATCGAGCTTATCGAGCGCGAACTGCATGACCACCCCGGCGACCCGCGTCACCTGCGCGATATGGCGATGTCACTGCAGGTTATTGGTGAGCATGCAAAGGCTATTCCATACCTGGAACAGGCGTTGAAGGCTGTGAACCATGGTTCCCCGCTTGCGGAAATTATTTTCGCATCTCTTGCGAGAGCCTGGTTTGATATGGGTGAGTATGAGAAAGCCCTGATGACGGTGCGTCGCGCCGGGAGCAGTGGCACCCATCACCCGGAGATGAGCTACACAGCCGGACAATCGCTCACGGCGCTCGATCGTTTCGCTGAAGCCATCGATTATTTCAACGATGCAATCGAGCTTGGCAAGAGCGGCTCGTGGACCGGTGATTCCGGCGCGTGGGGCTGCAAAGCTCACTACAGCATCGCTATTTGTATGCTCAAGCTCGATGATCCCGCGGGCGCTGTGAAGCATGCCCTTACGGCGATCGAAGCGAGGCCTGATATGACACAAGCCCACTGCATCCTTGCCGAAGCATACACGGCCCAAAACCGCCTGCAAGAAGCGCTCGATTGCTATTCCAGGTCGATTGAACTCGACCCTTCCTGCGCCGCGCCTTACTTCAGCGCAGGTGACATTATCTACTCGGCGGGAGAATACGCCACCGCGGCCGATCTTTACTCAGGCGGGCTCACATTAAAACCTGACCATGCCCCCGGTTTCTTCATGCTTGGCAACTGCTATTTCCGCCTCGGCGCTTACGAGGCCGCGGTTATGGCCTACCGCCAGTCGCTTTCCATAAATCCCGATCACATAGAAGCTCGCAACAATCTCGAGCTTGCCGAAGAAGCTCTCAATTGCGCTAAAGTCACGTAAATATTGTGCATATCCCCTCACGTGCGGGTATCCTTTTATCGATACGATAAGGGAGGCGCTGCCGGGATGCAATCATATTCCTTGCCATACCTCATCAATGGAACGATAATGTGGTAAACTAACGTAACTCAACCGATCACCGCGCCATTCGCGGGCCCCGGAGGATACTCATTGAAGTCCAGATCGCTGCTCTTAACCATTGCTTGTGCCGTTGTCATCATCGCCGCACTGCTCCTGACCGGATGCGGATCGAAAAAAAACGCGCAAGCTCCATCCAAGCCTTCTCATGCATCCGTTAAGTCGGAATCCACTCGCAATAAAAGCGTTGAACCTGGAACAGAGCAGAAAACAGAACCAAAGCAGGAGAAAAGCTCTGAAACCGCAACTACTGCCACTCCTGCTTCTCCGAGCGCTCCTTCGATGGGGTTCGATCAGCTCGCGAATCCGGGTGGGAATTCTGCCGCGAATCCCCTCGGAGCTCTCACGAAGCATCCCGCTCCTCCGGTGGGGAAACTGCCGCCCGCGCCCATATCTTTTGGGAAGCTGCCTCCTATGCCCGGCAAGAATATGAAGCCCGGGTCTGGTGCGGTTCTCAAGAATGTGACCGCGAACCAGCTCTTAAGCTACCTGCAGGGCGCTTATTACTCGATGCGCACGATAAAGGCATCCGGAACTTCCACCACCACGCTCATGCAGAACGGAAAATCGGTCGGGAAACAGTCTCTTGCCGTATTGATTCTCTTCAAGCGGCCTGATAAGTTCGTAGTATCTACAGGTTCGGGCAGGCTTTCATCTGATGGTAAGACTGTTTACAAATATGTGAAGCAGATCAATCAGTATGCGAAGGACAAGCTGTCCCCCCAGATCCTCGTCGCGCTGGCAAGATCGCAGATGGGGGTCGATATGATGGGCTTGCTGTTCGGCGTAGATTATGCAAAAGGGATCAGCTCGGTCAAGCTCCTGAAAGATGCAAAGATGGGTACGAAAGATGCTTATGTGATGTCGGTTCACCTCAAAAGCGGTACGGCTGCTCCGAAGGGAGTCGATGCTTCGCAGACGCTGTGGATCGGTAAGAGTGACCTCTGCCTCTACAAGAACGAGCTGACGCTTAAGATGCATCCTCCGCGCACCGCGGGAGCTAAAGTCCCGAAACTCATAGAGCAGGTAATTACGACTACGTGGACACGCATCGAGCCCAACGCGAAGCTCACCGATGCTCAATTCGCTTATAAGCCTCCGGCGGGATCGAAGCCGTTCGAGCAGCCGAAAGTGACGAGCCTTATAGGCAAGCCGGCTGCGGACTTCCCGTTCCATACCACCGACGGTTCAACAAAAAAGCTCTCCAGCTACAAGGGTAAACCTGTGGTCCTTGTATTCTGGGCGATGCCGATGTGCGCCGATCATCTGCCTGTCCTGCAGAGCGTTTACGATAAAGATAAGGACAGCGTGCAGATCGTGGCGGTCTGCCTCAATATGAACAAAGCTAAGGTCGACGAATACATTAAGAAAAAAGGCTTCACGTTCCCGTATATGATGGGCGACAAGGGTATGGAGTCGGTGCTGATGGGTAGTTACAAGGTTATCGACCTGCCGATGATCTATTTCATCGATTCAGACGGTGTAATTCGTGATCAAATAAGCGGCGCGCCATCAGCAAAAGAAATAGAAGCAAAAATCGATAAACTCAGTGCGGGTAAGTAAATAGCCGGTAGTTTGAAGCTGTAGAACCTGCAGAGCTTGCAATATTAAAGCAAAACGCCTTTGGAGTGCGGCGGTCTCCGCCGCTTTATCGGCAGCTTTAATTAAGAATCGTGGCATGAACACTCTCATGGCTGCCATGCAGCACCTCTCGCAGCCCCGCGGGCCGCTGCCGGTCAAGGACTGTCGTGTTCGCCACGAAGGGAACGAAAATGGCAAAAAACGCCATTTTCAAGGGAGATATATGTACTGGTAATGTTGGTCTGGCTATAGATTGTAGGTCAGATAAGGCGCCGGACACGGCGCACTCCAAAGGCGCTTCGCTTAAATCTTGCAACTACATTGGCAATAGTCCCAGTCCGTGAAGATGGACATTGTATGATGTTGCCGGGAATTTATTCCACAGAACAAGGTAACTGTACCCGCCACAGACCTTCACCCACAGCCTATTAAACATTCAAAATTAAAAATTGAGAATTCTCCCTTCCCGCCTCCCTGTCCTTTTGGCAAGAATTATGCAGAGCTTTCAGGTGGAAGTTGTCTTGTGCCTGGGAGGAAACTGATGCGAGTGATGGCTATCAGGGTTCTGTTGACTCTTACCGTGCTTGTCGCGTTAACCTGTGCCGCAAGTGCCGATATCACTACATATTCCCTCAATAATAATGGAGAATATAATATCGGGCCCGGTTATGTGTTTACTTACGATTCCTATGCCGAATCTCCGGGCTACGATCCGCTCACATCGACCACATACACCGACTGGCTCTACAGCTACTACCTTGAAAACCTCTCAACCGAGCATGATATACTCTCCTGGAGCTGCGATATCCCGTTCGTAAACGAAAATCTGAAGCTCCTGAATACTCCACTCACCGCGTCTGACGGAGCCAACACCTCGTTCGACCAGGTGCAATTCAGCCATCCAAGCGGAATAGGTAAGATCGATTCAGTCGTTACCTGGGACGATGGAACTAAAACGCATATCCCCATCTACGCGATCCCCGAGCCAACGAGCATTATCGCATTCGCGGTCGGGCTCGCGGGCCTGCTTGGGCTCAGGAGAAAAAGCCGGATTCGCTAATGAACCGTATCTACCATCTGCATCAGGATAACGTTGCGGATGATAGCCGCGGCAGCTTGCGCGACTTGTCCGGGAGTCTCATTCATCAGCTTTGCGTCAGCGTCCGAAACTATCATTACGGCTTTATCGCGAGCTATAACAGCCCCGTTCGCCGTATCCGCCCTTAGCTGCGAGATCATGAGGCCGGAATCGAGCATATTATTTATCGCGGTCGCAACCTCCTGCGCTCTATCCTGCGCGGTCTTGCCATCGGCGGGCGCGGGGCGGTAAATCACCTTATCAGCAAGCGAAACCTCCGGCTGATCGACCCCATCGATTTTCTCCGTCTTTACTATCGCACTGATCGATTTCGTTGTAGCACGCCGGTTGATCGGCAGCCCCAGTTTTTCTATCGCCGCTTTAGCTGCCTTTACGCGGTCTTCATCGAGAGGGTGAGAGCGATAGATACCGTAATCGACCAGCTCGGGTTGTTGAGCGAGCCTTTCGAGGAATGTAAGGAGCCCCACGGGATTGTATCCGGCCTCCACATCGAGGAGTACCGCGCTGTTATCCGCATCGCGCTCCGCCTGCATCCCGTAGCCATTGGACTTCGCAATCGTGTAGAGCTGAGTTCCGAGGAGAACGTTATCGATATCGCTCCCCTTCGCGCCGCTCAGCATAGTTGCAAGCAGCGCGACAGCCATTTCATTTTGCAGAGCGGCTTGCTTTTTGAGGAGGTAGACCATGTGGTGATGGGCTGCGTGAGTGACCTCGTGCGCTATAACTCCCGCGAGCTCCTGGTCGGATTGCACAAAATTGAGCAGCCCGCGATACACATACACATGCCCGCCGGGAACGCAGAACGCGTTGACATCCTTATCTTCGATAATATCGAATGTATACTCAAATGGAGTGACCTTCGACGAGCCATACATCGCATCTATCATTTTCTTATTCGCCACGGCGGCTAACTTGTTGCCGATCTCGCGCACGCGTTTGAGGTCGGCGGCGTTATCGCTGAGTTTATATTCCTTTTTAACTTCGTCCGCGGCTTCCTTGCCTACTTTAACTTCGTTAGGACCGAGTTCGGAGTCGGTGGATGCTGCGATTACGGGAACTTGCGCCGCGAGTGCAAGCGCTATGAGAAATGCTATGAGGAGACGGCTTATCCAGTGAATGGTCGCCATTTGCTTAAACCACCTTTGCGTTGTAACCGGGGTCTGTCACTATTATACCACTGTGACAGCCCTATATCCGCACACCTGAACCGTATATGCGAGATTGTCACATGAATCTCAGTCGGTGCCGTCGACTCAAAATTGCCCCAAGAATTTACCATCAATCTCGACTAATTAAGTCGATATGGCACAGCAATTGCATCTGTTGAGCCTGGGAGAATTACTGGCTGCCTGGCAGGGACGCAGCCTGGTAGGAATACCGGTTTTAGGTAGCTTGGGCTTTCAATGTTGTGGGAGGGTGGCCGACGTACGGCATAGTCTGTACGGAGGCAACTGATGACTAGGCTATCTCTTTACTTGGTAACACTTCTTCTCGGGACGCATTTCCCTGGTCCGGCTATACCACAGACGCCGCCCGCGATTACGGCGCCCGTGGCTGGACCGCTCACCATAGACGAAATGCGGCTTGTCGATCTCGTGAACTACGAGCGCAGAAGCAGAGGCATGAAAGAGCTCGTAGTCAATCCTCTTCTTGTGAGGGTTGCCAGAGAACACAGCCGTGAGATGTGCGAGCTCAATTATTTCGATCATTTCTCTCCGACCCCCGGTCTTCGCACCCCTAAAGACCGCTATCTGGCAGCGCTGGGGCACAGGCCGACATGGGCGATGATTGCGGAGAACCTGTGTTATTGTTCCATTACCGATGTCGATCGCAGCCATCACGCGCTGATGAACAGCCCTGCCCACAGGGAGAATATACTTAATCCCGAATTCGAGCAAATAGGCATCGGGGTCTATGAATCACCCGATGGCAAATTCTGGATCACCCAGCTCTTCCTGACCCAGGTAGATTGACCTCCATTCCAAAACAAGAGATAATTAAGGGAGCAGGTACTAACCTGCTCCCTTTTTTACTGTCGGCTAACGCCGGCAGCCCAGAGCTGTTAATGATATGCTGCTTGCAATAGATGTAGGAAATACTAATATCACATTCGCCGTATTCGATGGCGTGGAGCTAAGGGCCGACTGGCGCATAGGAACGGTTGCCCGGCGCACTGGTGACGAATACGCGGCTCTGCTGATTACGCTCTTCGCGCAGCAGAGGCTGACGCTCGCCGATATCGATGGGGTCGCCATTTCGAGCGTCGTGCCCGCGACCGTGGACGCGCTCTTGCGGTTCTCGAAGAAGCACCTGGGAATAGACGATCCGCTTGTTCTTTCGGCTGAGATGGACCTTGGAATTGGGGTCGATTATTATCCCAGGCACGATGTAGGAGCTGATCGAATTGCGAACGCGATAGGAGCGCATGTGAAGTATGGCGGTAAACTTATCGTGGTCGATCTGGGAACGGGAACGACCCTCGATGCCGTATCCGAGGACGGTACGTATTTAGGTGGAGCGATCGCACCCGGCATTCAAATATCTCTCGAAGCGCTGTTTGCAAGGGCTGCGAAGCTCACGGGGGTGCAGTTAGTCCCGCCGGATAAAGCGATCGGCGACACGACCGCCGGCAGTCTTCAATCCGGCACGATTTTCGGCTTTGCTGGAATGGTCGATAGCCTGGTGGACAGGTTTCAGGTTGAAATGGGCGGCGGCGCGAAAGTGATAGCCACCGGCGGTCTTGCGAACGTTATAGCCGAGCACAGCCGCACAATCGAGATCTGCGATGAAATGATCACCCTCGATGGTCTGAGAATTATCTATAACCGAACGAAGGGAGTGCGGGGGAGTTAAGAATTTAGGATTATGAAATAGCTGACAGCTGAAAGCTGCCAGCTATCAGTGATCTTTGAGGTAGCATATTATCACCACAGGAAGTAAGTACTGTCATTCCCGCGAAGGCGGGAATCCAGAATGCTGGAATGAGGCACAGAGTGCGTCTTTTCCGCTGATGCTGGAGAGTGGTACAGAGTGCCCCCTCTCCTGGGGGAGAGGAAATAGTCTGTACCGATATGCATGCTGTGAAGGTATAACGTGAGCCATGTGTTCGGGATTTGAGGGTTAGGGAGATGAGTTATCATATAACCCACTAAGCCATCACCCAACCCGGAAATCCCGAAACTTACGTTGTTGCAGTATTGATTCCCGCCTTCGCGGGAATGACAACACTTGTTGTCTGTAATGATAAATACTACCACTGATATCACTGATAGCTGACAGCTATCTATTCATAATTCCCTGATCCCCCTCTTATTCTTGCTTCCATTTAATATTGCTGCATTAAAGATCGATCCTCCTCTCATCCTCGCCCCGATGGCTGGTGTTACTAACCGAGCGTTCAGGGTGATGTGCAAGCGCGCGGGTGGCTGTGGGCTTGTCACTACGGAGATGTTCAGCGCTTATGCGATCAGATTCCGCGATCCCGGAACCAACTCCATGATCGATTGGACCGATGAAGAACGCCCTGTATCCGTTCAGATATTCGGCGGCGATCCTGAGACGGTGGCGATAGGAGCGCAGGCGATGGAGGCTGCGGGAGCGGATATTATCGACATTAACTTCGGCTGCCCTGTTCCCAAGGTTGCGAAAAGCGGATCGGGAGCTTCGCTGCTAAAGAACCTCGATCTTTCACGCGAAATCCTGATTGCCGCGAGAAATGCCGTCAAATGTCCGCTTACTATCAAGACTCGAATCGGGTGGGGGATCGGTGAGCAGCAGGTTTTCGATTTGGCTAAGACCGCTGAGATTTGTGGGATCGATGCGATAGCTGTGCACGGACGCGTCGCGGCGCAGGGATATTCAGGGAAGGCGGATTGGGATATAATAGCCGAGGTAAAACGCTCGGTCCGCATACCAGTGATTGCGAATGGTGATGTTTCGACGCCTGAGGATGCAAAGCGCCTGTTCGAGCGGACCGAATGCGACGGAATTATGATAGGCCGTGGCGCGCTCGGTAATCCATGGCTGTTTAGGAGAATTGCGGAGTACCTTCGCACAGGTGAACTGCTTCCGGAGCCGACCTGGGCGATGAAGCTCGAAGCTGCTAAAGAGCATGCCGCGCTTTTACGAGAAATTCTTGGTGAAAAACGCGCCTCTAAGGAAATGCGCGGCCATTTAATCTGGTATCTAAAGGGGATGCCTGGCGCGCCCGGGTTGCGCGCCAGGCTAATGACCACGAAGTCGACTGAAGAAATTGGGGAAGTTCTGGATGAAGCGAGTAGCAAGTATCAGCCTGGGTTCATCGAAGCGCGATGAAACCTCTGAAGTAGAACTCCTCGGAGAGAAATTTGAAGTCTCCAGGATCGGCACCGACGGCGATATGGACCGTTTTGCCGAATTGGTGCGAGAACTAGATGGTAAGGTGGATGCTATCGGGCTGGGCGGTATCGATCGATATGTCTGGACCGATAAGCGCCGTTATACGATAAAAGACGCGGATCGTCTTGCGATCAATGCGAAAGTCACACCTGTTGTCGATGGAAGCGGAGTGAAGAATACGCTCGAGCGCAAGACTATCCAGTATCTACAGGAGCAGGGCATTGTAGACTTTGCCAAGAGCAAGGTGCTTGTGGTGTGCGCGGTAGATCGATTCGGGATGGCGCAGACGGTCGCTAAATATGTGAAGGATGTAGTTTATGGCGACTTGATGTTCAGCCTGGGTGTGCCGATTCCGATGCGGTCTTATGCCACAGTGAGAGTTATGGCAACGATCTTCCTGCCGATTGTTGCAAGACTTCCGTTCAAATGGCTTTATCCGACAGGATCGAAGCAGGAAAAATCGGAGCCGAAGTATCAGAAGTATTATGAGTGGGCAGATGTCATCGCAGGCGATTGGCACTTTATCAAGCGGACAATTCCGACGGTGGAATCGGGACTGCTGGAAGATAAAATCCTTATAACGAACACGCTTACATCCGAGGACACTGAAATGCTCGCGCAGCGCAAACTAAAGATGTTTGTGACCTCGATGCCCGAGGAGATGAAGTCACCGAACGGCCGCTATTTTGCGACGAATGTATTCGAAGGGGTCTTGATCACGCTTATGGGTAAAAAGCCCGAAGAAGTGACAGTCGATGACTACGAACCCTTGCTGGAAAAGCTGAACTGGCGCCCGACTATTACAAAACTAGCCTAAGCGCTATTGTTTGATCGAGAAGGGATTTCAATCGCAGGGATACAGACTGACTGTTACCGCTACAGACCCTTCACCCACAACCTATTAAACATTCAAAATTAGAAATTGAGAATTCTCCCTTCTCAAAAAACCAAGCTTGCAATAACAAACGACGGAGTTAAGAGTGGAAAAGTTTGCCTTCGTAATCCATCCCATTTCTGTGAAAAAGGACGTTGCACGGAAATACCCATTTGTAAAACTACTGCCGGAATCGATGGTGGAGTGGGGGATTCGCTATAAGAAACCGATGGAGGTTTCTCACATCACCGGTATAAGATCAGCTGCCGGCGTCGAGGCTGAGGGATGGTTTGTCGGTTGTCCACTCACCGCGAAGCAGCTTCTTCATCTCCCCATCGAGCAGGTCTACGACCGGATTCTGGGCGCTGTCAGAATAGCCGAGGACCTTGGCGCGAAGGTTATAGGACTTGGCGCATTTACATCGGTTGCCGGAGATCAGGGCGTGACCGTTGCCCAGCGTTCCAAGATCGCTGTGACAACAGGTAACAGCTACACCGTCGCTACCGCGGTTGAGGGCGCTGTCCGAGGCGCTGAGCTTATGGGAGTCGATCCGATGAAAGCTCAGGTTGCGATAGTCGGAGCCACCGGCGCAATTGGCAAGACATGTGCTCAACTATTTGCGAAAAAGTCTGACAGTATTGCACTAATAGGCCGTTCGATAGACCGACTCGAAGATTTAGCGGATAGCCTCGCTAAATCCGGTAAAGCTGCTGTCTCCACGAGCACCGATGTGGCTGGTGGGATCAGGGATGCGGATATAGTCGTTACTGTTTCCAGCGCGGTCGATGCGATCATCGAGCCTGGTTTTATAAAAAGCGGAGCGGTGGTATGTGATGTAGCTCGCCCGCGTGATGTTTCCGAGCGCGTAGCGAAGGAGCGGAATGACGTTTTGATCGTGGATGGCGGGGTGATAGAAGTTCCCGGTGATGTAGACTTTGGTTTCAACTTCGGCTTCCCACCTAAAACCGCGTATGCTTGCATGAGCGAAACTATGATCCTCGCCCTCGAAGGCCGCTACGAGAGTTTTACCCTGGGTAAGGATGTCACGGTAGAGCAGGTGGAGGAGATCACTCGCCTCGCCGCGAAGCATGGCTTCAAACTCGCCGGCTTCCGCAGCTTCGAAAAAGCCGTCACCGAAGAACAGATAGAGCAGATAAGGAAGAACGCTGGCAGGTGTTGATTGCGTGATGTTCAATTTGTCGAAGAAGCCGAAACCGGCGCCGGGGAATTAATCGGATTAGATAAATTCATGCAGATGATATAAAAAGCGCCTCTGGTCATTATGTGATCCGGAGGTGCTTTTGTTATGATCACTTAATCCCTAAGCCGCGTGCTGCTTATTCTATCTCTTTATATGTCCTTACTCCCATACGAACTGAACCTGCTTTCCCAATTGAGTGTATCTCGTCCGGTAATGAAGGAATCCTTGGATGCGGGCAGAAAGATTTCGTAAACATTTAGAGCATGCCGAATAATTCATCTCGGCTATGGTAATGTATTTGGGGACTGATAACTGATGAATATTAATCGGGCAGCCTGGCTTTTGGTAATCCTTCTGACAGCATGCATTGCGCCTGCGCTTGCGGCAGTAAACAAGCAGCATTCGACGCTTAATAAAATCAACGGCGTTCCCACCCTCATTGTAGATGGACAGCCGTTCTTTATTGTTGGAGCGCAATGCGATGTCTGGCGCAGCACTCCTCAGGATGCCGGAACGATAAATTTCTTCGATTCATATCGCGACATGAACGCGACGACGGTGGGCCTTGACGTGCTGTGGGACAAATGCGAACACGCGCAGGACCAGTATGATTTTACTTTCCTCGACTGGTTTGTAAAGCAGGCGAAATCGCATCATCTCAAGCTGATCCTGCATCTATTCAACAGCAATGTATGTGGGGGGATAACCGATTCCAACGAATGGTCTTATACGCCGGGTTATATTCTATCGGCTCCGGATAAATATCAGCGTATGGTCCTGCCGTATGAATACAAGCCCAATGGTCCTCCGATGTGCCCGAACGATCCGAACACCCTGGAGCGCGAGAGGAAGTATGTCGTAAAACTGGCGGAGCACCTCAGGGATACCGATACAGACCGCACCGTTATTATGCTGCAGGTAGATAACGAGTTTTATTTCCAGCAATGGCGCACGCACGCTTACGACGTATCCGTCCGCTGCATGTGCCGGTATTGCAACGCGAAATACGATCCCTCCAAATATGAGTCGCCTAAGCATTTCATGTTCTACAGCTTTGCGGACTATACCAAGACACTTACCGATGCCGTTGCCGGTGTCTATGATATCCCGCTGTATGTAAACAGCCCCGGATGGCCTGATTGGGCGGTCCCGATCTTTCTTAATACCTGTCTCAACCTCGATTTGATCGGCTGCGACGGTATTACCGGTCCAGCTGAGCCTACTATGGTCTCCAGATACCAGCAAGGTCGTAATATCCCCTTCGCAGCCGAGAATGCCACGCCGAACCCGAGGTGCAGGCTTAATCTCGATGTCCTGCCATACTACACGATCATCGGCCGGCTGGGGATAGGCAATCTGCTTTGGGAAGCCGGCCCGCCGCTCACGGTTATCGGTGACCCTGTATTGCGGAAGCGATACGCCGATGCGATGTATCCCATCAAGTATGCTCAATGGGCAATCGCGCAGGCTCGCGGAACCAGGAATGTGATTGGATGGTACATAATCAGGCAGTTCGTAGCTGATGAGAAGCAGCAGAACCCCACGGTGACCGGTGAGAAGATATTTGTTCGCGAAGGCCAGAAGACGCGGATCGATGATAGCACCAGCTTTACTGCTGCTCTGGGTAAATGCCGGATCACGGTGAAAGACAGCGCGGCTGGCATAATAACGAGCCCGCAGCCGGGTATTTTGGTAATAGCCTCACCCAAGGCTGATCTAATAATCTCCGGCCCTGCAATCAAGGTTGCTGAAGAGGGAATCTACATCGGCAACGAGTGGAAGCCCGCGTCGAAACTTGAAGTTGAACGCGAAGGGGATGCATACAGGCTCCATATCGAGCAGCCGAAGGTCATTCGTTTGACTTTCTGAATCTATATGGCCGTTGAATGAATTCGCGGCAACATGGTGCGAAGTCCGGCTCTCGCATCCTTACGGACACCTTTCGCAACTCTGCGGGCTGCTGTCGGTCGATGGCTGCCGCTGAAACTTTCGCGGACTATCCCTTCTGTTACCTATTCCCTCTCCCTTCGCGATAATTGAGCCGGAGTGATGTGGGACGATTGTCTACCACTGGTACTATTACCGGATTTCTCATCTATAGGAGGTAGAGTAGGGGTAGAAAGGGAATAAATAAGTGTCCGACCCATTCTGTGGTGGTTGGGAATAGGCTGCTCCTCGCGGACCCAGGGTCCGCGAAGTCAGCAATCTACGGAGGATCGAGTGGTCCTTCACCTTTACCACGAGCTCGCTATTTGCGAGCGACGGACGTGAGCCAAGCCGTTCGGGGAAGTTCGGGGTAACTTCGATTTCCGGAACCTTGGCTCATTTTCCTGTACGCAGGTTTTTAGATCGTGCTTGTCGAATCCTGCTATCGTGAATAAAGCAAATTTTGTTGTTGAAGAAGAAAAGCGCAACTCCAGGTTGGATGTTTATGTAGCTGAGCGAATGCCCGACCTCTCTCGCTCGCTGGTCCAGAAGCTCATCAGCACCGGAAATGTGACGGTGAACTCCGCCTCGTCGCGCTCCAGCGTCAAATTGCAGCCCGGAGATAAAATCCACATAACTGTTCCACCTCCCGCTCCGACTGAGATCCGCGCGCAGGAGATTCCTCTTGATGTGGTTTATGAGGATGATCAGATAATCGTTATCAACAAGCCGAAGGGTATGACCGTTCATCCCGCGCCGGGAAGCCAGGAAGGGACCCTTGTTAATGCGATACTCGCATATTCCGATGACCTTTCGGGGGTGGGTGGGGTGGAAAGGCCGGGAATCGTACACCGGCTCGATAAGGATACATCTGGTCTGCTGGTAGTCGCGAAGACCGACCTCGCGCATGCTTCTCTCCAGAGCCAGATCCAGGCTCGAATGGCGGAGAGGCGTTATATGGCGCTTGTGTGGGGAGAGACGAAGTTCAACGAGGCTGTTGTAGATGCTCCCATCGGCAGGCACCCGACCGATCGGCAGAAGCAAGCCGTGATCAAAGATACCACGCGCTACACTGCCCGCGAGGCTATCACGCATCTGCGGGTCATCGAGCGTTTCAGAGGGTTTACGCTGCTCGAGGCGAAGCTGGATACGGGCCGGACACATCAGATCAGGGTCCATTGCTCTTTTATCGGGCATCCGGTGGTTGGGGATCCGACCTACGGCGGCACGAAGCGCGCTATACCGTCGGTTTATAGCAAGCTCGAGCAGCGGGACCTTGCGCGGCTTATAGAGGGGCTGCATGGACAGGCGCTGCATGCGTTTTGTCTGTCTTTCGATCATCCTGTCACGCACCAGCGCATGAACTTCGAAGCCCCGCTTCCTCCCGATATCGAGGCAATTTTAAGGTGGCTGAGAGGTTTAGGGGAATTGAGAATTTAGAATTATGAATTGGGGAAGGCATTATTTACCGGTGTTTCGGGCATTGAGGGTTGGAGAAATAGGATAACATATAATCCCACTCAGCCTCCAACCCAACCCGGAAATCCCGAAACTTATGCTGCTGCAGATGAAAAGAGGTGCGGGTTACAAACCCACTCATACCTAGTCCGGGATTACAAATCCCGACCATCGTACTTACTGCCTGTAATGAAATGATAAAGACTAGCAATGAAATCATTGATAGCTGACAGCTGAAAGCTGATAGCTATCAGCTAAAGCTCCCATGCTCTACTGCGGTACGTCTGGTTGGAATTATAAGCACTGGAGGTCGGTGTTTTATCCCGATGGTCTGCCACAGAGGAAGTGGCTGGACTTTTACTCCCATCACTTCGATACGGTAGAGGTCAATAACTCATTCTACCGCCTCCCCGAAAAGACCACATTCGAGTCCTGGCGCGCTCAAACGCCGGAGAACTTCACATTCGCCGTTAAAGCGAGCCGGTATCTTACCCATATTAAGCGGCTTCGCGAGCCCGAGGAACCGTTGCAAAGACTGCTGGATCATTCATCAGGGCTCGAGGAGAAGCTCGGGCCGATTCTTTATCAATTCCCACCGGGGTGGGTGATCGATATTCCCAGGCTGGAGGCGTTTTTACGGATGCTGCCCGAGGGGATCCGCGGCGTATTCGAGTTCAGGAATGAATCGTGGCATAACGATGAGGTGTGGGCGCTTTTATCCAATTATAAAGCCGCATACTGCATAATGGATTCTCCGGGGCTTCCTCTTCATCTTCGTACTACAACCGACTTCACCTACATCCGCATGCATTCCGGCGGTGAAGACACCGGCAGTAATTACACCAACGATCACCTGACCCTGTGGGCCGATAGAATAACCCTCATGCTTGAGCGAGGGGATGTGTATGTCTATTTCAATAATGATTATATGGGCTATGCGGTTAGGAATGCGGAGGAGTTGAGGGAGATAATTATGGGGTGAAATCAAAGCCTGCGAAGTCGAATATACTCCGCAGGCTTCTGTGTTGCTTTACAGCATATTAATCTCTGTATTGCCAGGTTGGGTTGTCGTTTGGCTGCGCATAATAATGAGCATTGCGGAACCATGGGCTTTTGGTTGAATTATCTTCGCACTTTTGCATCTCATTATTGCCAAGCCATTTGACATGGCCGTCTGAATAGGAACAGGTGGTTCCGTTGTAGTGAATCTTGTCGTGAAGGTCACCAGTTCCATTTGCCCCATAGCTAAAATAACCGTCATTTATGCCGTAGTGAGTAGCATTGCCGCGGGTCTCATGTATAAGGAATAGAATCTGCGATGCGCGTCCTGCTGTTGCGACACTTAATTTTATCGTGGTATAGGTGCTGGATGTCACGTTTTTAAAGCATAACTCTTTATTTAACGAATAAGAGAGACCGAATCCGTTTGGGATACCGACAGTTGTATTCGCCGGCCAGGCGATTTTTTTACCGCTGGACCATGCCGGCAGATTGCGGTCGGTCGGGCATTGGAACATCTCTACGCTTCTCGCATAGCCACACTTATACAGCGAACCCTGCTTGACATCGATAGGTGGCGGATCAGTCGTGCTCCAGCTATACCACTGCGTACCAGTCCACTCAATATCATCCTGTTGAGAGAGTTGGGTGCTGAAATAGCGCCGGCTTCCTATTGGCAGATAGCCATCATGGTCATCGGCATAACTGAAAAACGCCATCGTCAGCTGCTTCAGGTTCGAGCAGCATTTCACTTGCCTCGCGCGTTCTTTTGCGTTGGCGAAGATCGGAAACAGGATGGCAGCCAGTATCGCTATAATAGCGATCACGACCAGTAACTCGATCAGGGTAAAACCGCGCCTCTTCATTTTAGTATCCCTCTCTTATAAGCAAACTTTCCCGGAGATGTGAGGCGGCACACCTACGAGTGCTCCAGCCAGCCATCCTGGTTAGATTACCCATGAAGGGCAGGCCTTATTATAGTATTACACTACATCATATAAGCGGCTACTTCCTGCCAGAAAATTTATTGTGCCACTCGGCCTTTAGATCTTGCCCACGCTACCCAGCTATTAGGCATCCACATCGAATTTATGTTATATGCGTCCTTTGCGGATTGTGTTTGAGAATCTGATTCCTTTAATATCTGCTTATAACTAATCCATTTTGCATGCCCATCAGCATAAGCGCATGTAGTGCCGTCATAGTGAATATTGCTCGGAAGGTCAGCTATAGGCCCTCTATACTGGAACCAGCCATCATTGATACCGTAATAAGTACCACTGCCCCAGGTCTTCTTTTCTTCGCCGTGACCTTCATGGATATACATCATAACTTTGCCCGATCTGCCTGCAATTTCTGATTCGAGCTTCATTATCTGAGGTCGGCCTATAGGAGTAGGAATTGATACACCTGGGCATGTGCCGATATCCTGGTTCATACTGTAGGAGAGAGCGTAGTCGGTTGGGTATTTGACGGGGTACAAGATATCCATTGCCTTGACATTCTTATCAGTTGGGCAAAGATATATCTGTGTGCTATGAGTGTATTTCCAGATTGAACCCTTTTCAGGATGTGCCTGCCATAGCACATAAGATCCGGCCCAATCGTCTGGAGCAGCCGAGTTGCCCTTGTAGTTTAAGCCGAAGGGCATGGTGCCATCGTTGTCATCGCAGTATTGCTGGGTAGCGGTGACGAGCTGTTTGAGGTTGTTGCAGCATTTGACCTGTCTTCCGCGCTCTTTCGCATTGGAGAAGATCGGAAACAGGATTGCAGCCAATATCGCTATAATAGCGATCACGACCAGTAACTCGATCAGGGTAAAACCGCGCCTCTTCATTTTAGTATCCCTCTCTCATAAGCAAACTTTCCCGGAGATGTGAGGCGGCACACCTACGAGTGCTCCTGTCTGCCCTTCACACTAGATTACCCATGAAGGGCAGACCATTTTATACCATCAAGCTACTCTGAACGAACGATTACTTCCTGCCTTTATGTTTTATACGAGGTGTTGTTTTAAGGTCTGTGTCTCAATCCCGCCTGCCGGAATTGCGCAACCAGGCTGTTGGGCAGCCAATCGGAATCAGGGCACCCCTGGGAAGCATGAGCTATATCGGTCTCATATTGAGCCTCTTTATAGCTGATCCACTTGGCATGGCCATCTGCATAGGAGCATGTAGTGCCATCATAGTGAATGCCGCTGGGAAGGTCGGCTACGGTGCCTCTGTAGGAGAACCAGCCATCATTAATGCCGAGAAAACCACCACTTATACCGGCTTTCTTCTCTTCGCCATGCCCCTCGTGGATGAACAGCATTACTTTACCGGATCTGCCCACGATTTCCGATTCAAACTTAATCGTCCTGCCAGAAGTTCCGGGTATTGATCCCATATCCGAGTTCATGCTGTAGGAAAGCGCATAGTCTCTAGGAAACTTGGTCGGGTGTCCATCGCCATACCAGATATCCATTGCCGCTACATTCTGGTCGGTCGGGCATACATAAATCCGTTTATTGCGGGTATATTTCCAAAGAGAGCCACTCTCAGGGTGTGCCTGATAGCGGTAGTAGGATCCTGCCCAATCGTTAGGATTAGGCATAGGCGTTGATGAAACCCCAAAAGGCATTGAACCGTTATTATCATCAACATATTGTTGGCATGCTATTACGAGTTGCTTAAGATTGCTGCAGCATTTGACTTGTCTTCCACGTTCTTTCGCGTTGGTGAAGATTGGGAAAAGAATGGCGGCCAAAATCGCTATAATGGCGATTACGACCAATAGTTCGATAAGCGTAAAACCGCGCCTTTTCAAGGTGGTTCCCCCCATGTGTAATACTTCAACTGCCGTGAGCAGTCCCCTCGAGAGCGTGAGGCAGCCACACTCCCACTGCATTAATAGCAGATTACAGGTCGACTGTCAATGACTTGTACCAAAACAAGGCTGTCTATTAAGCTTTGCTACCCACGACTATAAGACATGTGCTACTATATCATTCAGTTTCTGGGAGGAATGAGTGTCCATGAGAGTCAGGTTGTTGGTATTTATGATTATACTCGCCGCGCTTGCACTGCCGGCTTTTGCGGAGTTCGAGGAGTTCACAGTAACGAATTCAGGCTTCAGCAGGACTATATCGGGCACTGAAAACCTGCTAAAGACCACCAAGATATTCGCCAATGGCGTGCAGATCCTCGCGCAGCCCAGCGTGGAATTTATGATCGACCTGAGCTTCAAAGGTAAGATGATCACCCTGGTACCGTCGGATTTCAATATCAAAGCGCAGGATTCGGTCGTCAGGAACCGCGAAACCTGCGATCGCATCGAACTCCATTGCACCTACGAAGGCCTGCCTCTGATCGTTTATGTGGACTATTTCTCCGATCCAAGGTTCAATTATCAGGCGAAGTCAATCACCATTTCTCCGTGCAAAGAAGCCGCGGGTGCGGTTATAAAGCGGGTGGTTATCGACTATTTTCAGCTTAACAAAGAATTTTTACCGCTCACTTTCGGTCTGAAGCCGGTTACAAGCTCAGGGATAGGCGCAATAGATTCGAAATCAGGCAAAGGTATATATTTCCTGGCGTTGGGGCAGGGGGCGAAGGCGCTGTGCGATGACAGCCACAACATGGTGATCCTCGAAGATACGAATACTCCTGTCGAAAATGGATTCCAGACCGGACGCGCTATCCTGTGCGCGGCTGGAGGGACTCCCGAAACGCTGTTCTCCGGCTACCGGCAGTTTCTTATGAACACGTACTACGGCAACCTGGCGCGTGATTCGAAGTTTACGGCTCTCAAGAAGCATTTTGCATCGTATTTCGCCGTATCGCAGCCGGTTTCGCTCGGTTCGGATAATAAACTCGACGGCGAAGCTCATATAGTCGATGGCAAGGGTATGATCCTGCTCTTCAATCGTTTATCGGAGCCGGTTAAGGCTCAATTACCGCTCGCTGATGCTTTGCTCGCGCTTAATGGTGATCTGAAGCTTTCGGACTGGTCGAAGCTGGATAAGCCGGAGGATATGGGCGCTCACAAGAGCACGGATAAGGTTGAGATCGAGGTTCCCGCAGGCGGATTCAAAATTATTGGGGTGAATGTGGAGGATTGAGAATTCCTCCGTTCAGGTTTTCGTGGTAAACTTATGTTGATATGTTGAGATGGATTATTGTCGTATTCGCGGGGGCTTATGTGGTTCTGGCGGTCTTTGCGGTGGTTTTTATCATTCGCAAAGGCCTCGGGCCGTTTTTTCATAGCAAACGGCAGAAGAAGACCCGGGTAAAAGCTCTCATTAAGCACAAGATCGGGCGCCAGGAGTTTAACCCGGTGCACTGGAAGATGGAGATTATCCGGAAAATTCTCGTGTTCCAGTGCGAAGATGGGATTGACCGCGAGTATGATGTCCACGATGATGTCTGGGACTGGGTCGATGAAGGTGATGATGGTGTATTGATCTACCAGGGCGAACTTTTCGTCGATTTCGACGCTCGCCGCCCGCGCCACGATCTCACCAAGGCCCAAAAGCGCCTCATGAGGACATAACCGTGGCTGATTCGCTCCTTAAACTCCACGTTACCCCACGCGGTTCAAAAAACGAAGTCACGGGCTGGCGCGATGATACCCTTTGCGTAAAAATCACCGCTCCACCGGTCGAAGGCGCCGCGAATTCCGCTATTGTGAAGTTCATCGCCGATTCCCTCGGCGTTCGCAAGAGCCAGGTCGAGCTTGTCTCTGGCGAGAAGAGCAGAGAAAAAGTCCTCAAAATAACTGGGATCTCTGATTCCGATATCCGCGCGCGGCTTAAATAGATCCGCTGCTTCCGATATTCAATCATAATGGTGTTGGTTTTTGATTGCTGATCTGATGGGTAGAGGAGTCTGCGTGCCGATGGCGAAGGAGTTATCTCAGATGAATTCAGGAGGCTGTTATTATGCTCAGATGGATAGCAATTGTATCTCTCTCGCTGATCGTGCTCTGTGCGTTCGCCACCGCTGCTCTGGCTGCGCCTATTCACGATGCAGCCGCTAAGGGTGACCTTACGAAGGTAAAATCGCTTATTAAGAAAAATCCTGCGCTGGTAAAAGCTGTTGATAAAGATGGCGCCACCCCTCTGCACTACGCCGCCGCGGCTGATAAAAAGGATGTAGCGAAGGCGTTGATCGACGCTAAGGCTAACGTTAACGCTGCGAAAAAGGACGGCGTGACCCCGTTGCACGTCGCCGCTTCGCTTGGGAAGAAAGACATCTGCGAGCTGCTGATCGCGAGCAAAGCCGAAGTCAATGTAAAGGACAAGCAGGGCCGCACTCCGCTTGCGCTCGCCCGCGAGAAGAACCAGATCGAGATCGTCCAACTTCTCCTTGCGCATGGAGCGGTGGATGAGGCTCAGGCTCCCGCGGTGGCTGCTGCACCGGCGGCGCAGCCGAGCGAGGATAACAGTACTTCACCCGAACCGCCCGTAGCTGTCACAAAAGATCTGGTCGCTACATCGAAGGAGATAATCAGCTACGTCGTAAAGCAGGATTTCGCGCGTGTGGAGACCTATTTCGATAGTAACATGAAAGCAGCTATGCCGGCACCGCAACTTCGGCAGATATGGCAGATGGCGATTAGCCAGCTTGGGGCGTTTCAATCCGTATCTGATGCGCAGCAGCTTAAGGCGCAGGGGTATGATGTCGTGCATCTGACTTGCGTGTTCGCTAAAAATACCGTAAAGATCGAAGTGGCGTTCAACACGCAGGGACAGGTATCGGGACTACATTTCCTGGCGAATCAGTAAGATCATCCGGGGGGTGTGGGCAATATAATATACCCGCGCCCCTTTGTAACCTCAACACTTCCTCCGTTCACTCTTTGAACCATCTCCGCGCCCGGCTGCTATTTCTTGATAGTCGTTTCTCCGCAATGTTATAATTGTGCGGTTGTATAGACCGCTGAAGGAGACCAGAATGGTTAAGCTGACTAGAAAGGATATCGAGAGCGTTGCCTATCTCTCCCGGCTCGAGCTTACCGATGAGGAAAAAGATAAGCTCACCGGACATATAAACCGGCTCCTGGAGAATTTTCAGATGCTGCAGGAGCTTGATACCGACGATGTGGAGCCGACCTCGCACGTCATTCCTGTTTCGAATGTGTTCCGCAAGGATGAAGTGACGCCGTCGCTTCCTGTCGAGGATGTGCTGGCGAACGGACCGCAGGTGGCGGAGGACTGCTTCGTGGCGCCGAGGGTGGTGGAGACATAAGATGGCTGATAAATTTTATGAACTTACGGCGCATGAGCTCTCGGACATGATCCGAGGTAAGAAAGTGAGTGCGAAGGAGGTCGCCCAGAGCTTTATCGACAGGATCGGAGCGGTCGAGGAGCGGGTGAAGGCGTATGTCACAGTGACCCCGGAGATAGCGCTGGAGCAGGCGCGGGCGGTAGATGAGGCGATTGCGCGCGGCGAGGAAATCGGGCCGCTTGCGGGCGTGCCGGGGGCGATCAAAGATAATATGAGCACGCGTGGGGTGCTTACTACATGCTCTTCGAAGATACTTTATAACTATAAGCCCGTATATGATGCAACGGTGGTCGAGCGGCTGCAGAACGAGCGATTCGTGATGGTGGGGAAGACGAACCTCGATGAGTTCGCTATGGGATCTTCCACTGAGAACTCCGGGTTCTTCGTGACTCATAATCCGTGGGACCTTTCCAGGGTGCCGGGCGGATCGAGCGGAGGATCTACCGCGGCGGTCGCGGCTGATGAATGCGCGTTTGCGCTCGGTTCGGATACGGGTGGATCGATTAGGCAGCCGGCGTCGTTCTGCGGGGTCGTTGGCTTGAAGCCGACTTACGGGCGCGTTTCGAGATACGGGCTGGTGGCGTTTGCGTCGTCGCTCGATCAGATCGGGCCGATTACGAAGGACGTGACCGATGCGGCGCTCGTGATGAACGTTATCGCGGGTAAGGACCAGCGCGATTCGACCTCGCTCGATATTTCTGCTCCCGATTTCACCAAAGCGCTTCGCGACGATGTCAAAGGTCTCAGGATAGGGGTTCCGAAGGAGTTCTTCGGCCAGGGCACGGACCCAGATGTAGAAAAGGCTGTAATGGCGGCGGTCGAGGTGCTCGTGGGGCTTGGGGCGGAATATAAAGAGACATCGATGCCGAGTGTGGTATACGGACTTCCGACTTATTACATCATTGCGCCGGCGGAGTGCAGTTCCAATCTTGCAAGGTTCGACGGGGTCCGATACGGCCTCAGGACCAAAAACGCGTCGGATGTGATTTCTATGTTCGAGAAGACCCGTGACGAGGGCTTCGGCGCCGAGGTGAAGCAGAGGATTATGATCGGCACCTACGCGCTCTCGGCAGGCTATTATGATGCGTATTACCTGAAAGCGCAGAAGGTTCGCACGCTGCTCCGGCGTGATTTCGAGAAGGCGTTCGAGGAATTCGATGTGTTGATCTCCCCGACCTCGCCAACGGTCGCGTTCGGAATAGGAGAACTGGCCGACGATCCGTTCGCAATGAAGCTCGCGGATGTGTGCACGATCCCTGTAAACATGGCCGGAATCCCAGGGATTTCGATTCCATGCGGGTTCAAAGGCGATCTTCCTATCGGGCTGCAGATAATGGGAAAAGGGCTCGATGAAGAGACGCTGCTGCGGGTGGCGTATACCTTCGAGCGGAATACGGAATGGCATACGAGGAAGCCGCAGATTTAATAATGAGTAATGATTAATGAGTAATGATACTGATGCGCGGGCTGCTTCTACTGAGTTTCAGGTAGTGTAGTGACAACCTGGCAGAAGGCTTCGTGCTCGATCTGACCCGCCGGTACGTCACATCATTATGCGAAAGTCAATAAATACTAAATACTCATTCTGGAAGTGGATAATGATAGAATACGAACCAGTAATCGGCATGGAAGTCCATGTCGAGTTGCAAACGAACTCAAAAATGTTCTGTGGGTGCGCTGTGGAGTTTGGCGGGGAGCCTAATACGCGGTGCTGTCCGGTTTGTTTGGGGCTGCCGGGGAGCTTGCCGGTGGTGAATGAGCGGGCGATCGAGCTGATGACCAGTGCCGCGCTGGCTCTGAACTGCGCCATCGCGCCGCAGTCGATCTTCCACCGAAAGAACTATTATTATCCCGACATGCCGAAGAACTACCAGGTCTCGCAGTACGATAACCCGCTCGGGGTGAACGGGTATGTCGAGATTTTCGCGGGCGGTAAGGGCAAGAAGATCGCCATTCGCCGGGTGCACATGGAAGAAGACGCGGGGAAGCTGCTGCACGTCGAGGGCAACCGGAGCCTGGTCGATTATAACCGCGCGGGCACTCCGCTTATGGAGATCGTCACGCAGAACCCGCCTCCGCCCGGGCTCGATCAGATCGAGAACGCCGACGAGGCGCGCGAATACCTTCAGCGGCTGCGGCAGATCCTTCTTTATCTCGGAGTCTCGGACTGCAAGATGGAGGAGGGGAGCATGCGCTGCGAGCCCAATATCTCCATTAAGCCTAGGGGCCAGGTCGAATTCGGCATAAAGACCGAGATCAAGAACCTGAACTCGTTCCGCGCGGTGTATCTCGGGGTGGATTACGAGATCAAACGGCAGGAGAAGGTCCTGCGCGAAGGCGGAAAGATCGTGCAGGAGACACGGCGATGGGATGACAGCCGCGGCATTACCTCATCGATGCGCAGCAAAGAGTTCGAGCAGGAATACCGTTATTTCCCCGAGCCTGACCTTGTTCCGATGAAGTTCGAGGAAGATTGGACCGGAAAGCTGCGGGCGGATATCCCCGAGCTGCCGATGGCTAAGATAAACCGGTTCATGGAAGAATATGGCATCTCGCAGGTCGATGCGGAGGTGCTGACGGATTCGCTCGAGTTCGCGGAGTTCTATGATACCTGCGCGCGGCGTTCCGGGGATCCGAAGGCTGTTGCGAACTGGCTTACGGGCGAGTTCCTGAGGCTTGTGAACGCGAAGGGAGTATCCGTCGCCGACGCGAAGATCACCCCGGATGGCCTGTGCGAGCTTCTTACCCTTATCGATAAAGGCACGATCCACCGCAATATCGCCAAGACCGTGTTCGGCGAGATGTTCGAGACAGGCAAGAGCGCGAGTGAGATCGTAAAAGAGAAAGGCCTGGAGCAGGTCACCGATACCGGCGAGATCGAAGCGGCCGTGGATAAAATCATCGCCGCAAACCCGAAAGAAGTGGAGCGTTTCAAGGGCGGCGAGGAGAAGCTGATAAGTTTCTTCGTAGGCCAGGTGATGCGCGAGACAAAAGGCAAAGCGAACCCCGGCGTTGTGAACGAACTGCTGAAGAAGAAGCTGGAATAGATTTGGTGAGAAACAACCACCTGCGGGTGCAGGCTATTGTTTGCAGAGGTAATCGAGTGCTGATGGTGAAGCACTGCGTCGCCGGGTAGGAATACTGGCGCCTGCCCGGCGGAGCGCTGGAGGGTAATGAGACTCTGGAAGATGGCGCCCTGCGCGAGCTTAGAAAGGAGTGTGGGGTCGATGGCAAAGCCGCTCGCCTGGTATCCCGCGCTTTTTTGCCCCTAAGGATGAGCGCGTGACGTTTCTGGTGGATATCGGAGATCAGGAGCCGTCACTTGGTCACGATCCTGAACTCGCCGAGAGCGAAAAAGTCCTGATCGGCGTCGGGTAGCTGGCTTTATCAGAGATCACCGAACGCGACAGGACATTTCTCTGGGGCGCGGGGCTGCACGGCATCGCAGACTTTTATAACGAAGTAGCCCGGCTGGGATGATGATATAAGCTACCCAAGGCGGAAACATCCTGTCGCATAATAGTTTTACTGCACCGACCCGTCGATAAACCTCATCCAAGTCTTAAAATTCCACGGATCAGACTGGCTGATCACGAAGACCCTGCCGCCCCTGGTGTGGGCTGATCTGGGGTCGCTGTCGGGGAGGTTGTAGGACGCGTAGCCTATCGATGAATCGTATCCGAGCTTGACCCCCATCCACTCTCCGACGTAGTTATTCACATGTTCGTGACCGCAGAAGATGCCTTTCACATCTCCTCTTTCGAGCACTGCGGCGAATAGCCCGCCATCAAGCTTCGCGGGAGCATCGGGCTCGTAACGGTCGCCGGTGAACTTACCCTTGGAGGTCATCTCGCCGAACTGGAGGATGGGTATGTGGAAGAACATTATCCCCGGGATCTTATGCCCATACTTCGTTTCGAGATTCAGCGAGGTCTGATAATACCAGTTTACCTGGTCCGCATGAATCCAGTCGTATCCGCCGATGTTCTGGGGAGCGTAGGCGTTGGAATCGATCAGCCATAAGCAGAATACAGGGCTCTTGCCGGAGCTGTCTTGGATAAGCATGTCGGTGTTGCCTACCCCGTGGATTTTCTTATCGCCACGGACATTAAGATTACAGGTATAGCTCTGATACACCTTGAGCACTTCTTCTTTGTCCATTTTCGTATTGGCGAAGTGCTCCTGATCGTGATTGCCGAAGACTATCGCCCACGGGATCTGCCTTTTCTCCATCGGATAAGCAACGCACGATATCGCTTGCTTCACCTCGTCCCTTGTCTTGCACAGCCCTCCGGAAATGCAATCTCCGCCGATCACGACCATATCCGGCTTCTCGGTATCCAGTATTTTCTCCATAAGCGCGGTGGCTCTCGGGTCCAGCCTCGGACCATCCTGCACATCAGAGAACATAACGACTTTGAAAGTGCCGTCAGCCCGGCATTTGAGCCCGGGTTTAGCGGCAATAGCCGGCTGGATTAACGCTGCGGCAAGAGCGAGTAATGATAAGACAAACCAGACTTTAGATCTCATGGGGCTATATATCCTTTCGATAATGCAAACTCTGCCTTAATATACCAGTGACGCAGGTCAGCTGTCAAAAACGTAGCGCATAGTGTGCATACATAATGTCTGAAATGGCGATAATACGAGGCGATTATCGGGCTGAACCTGTGAAAGCGCAATCGGCTTGAATGTTGACACTCCATTTGGCCGGCGCTTACATATTGATGTAAGTGTAAGCACTAGTCACCGATTTGTTCGAAGAACATTTAAGAGGAAAGGTATGATACGAACTCAACTTCAGCTAACAGAGAAGCAAGCTGAGAAGCTGCGCAGGCTTGCGAAACGCAATGGGATATCCCAGGCGGAGGTTGTACGTCGCCTATTGGACCGGAAGATCGAAACCGATGTGCTGCCCGACTGGGAAGAGCTTAAAAGGCGGGCGTTAGCAGTTGCCGGGATAAGGCATGCAGATATAACTGATCTTTCAACTCGGCATGACGACTACTTCGTCGAGGCGATAATGGAATGACTGTCTTCGTGGATACCTCAGCGTTTGTTGCCTATATTACAAATGAGGATGCTAACTACACAGTCGCGCGCAACACATTTACCAGGCTGATCGAAGGGAAAGAACGGCTCATAACCACGAACTATGTCATCGTGAAAACCTGCATGGCGTTGCAGAGGCGTTCAGGGATGAGCGTAGTGAATGCTTTTCTACAGCATGTTGTTCCGGCTGTAGCGATTGAGTGGGTCGATGTGGCGCTGCACACCTCTGCCATCTCCGCGTTTTTTGCGTCGGCAAAGCGCAGCCCGAGCATTGTCGATTGCGTCAGCTTCGCGGCTATGCGTAAGCTCGGTATCAATACATTTTTTGCCTTTGATCCACATTTCACTGAGCAGGGATTCGCCGGTGTCGTGGCACAGGAATACTGCTGATACTTCGAAAAATCTTCGTCCGTCTACCTCCGTTTCGATCCTCCGTATAATATGCCAAAGTGCATAATTTGCAGGGATTATCAACGCGATCCGGCAAAGAGAGAAATGATGTCGAAAGCAGGAGAGAGTGGCTATATAGCAGAACTCTATCCAAATGCACGAATCTCTTCATCTGTGGGGTAATCATGTTAACTCGATTCCTGCTGTCTATCCTTACAGCCATTTTTGTCGCAAGTGCGACTTTTGGGGCTTCCGATCCTCTCTGCCACTTGACCCCCGGCCAAACAAAGCAGATAAACGCCATGTGGGGCGAGAATCCGCCGGCGATGAGGCTGGGTGATGGGCGGAAGAAGGTAGTTATCGCGGATATAAAGGGTCCGGCGATTATCACGATGATCCACTTCGCATTGCCTGCTAAGATGTCGATTACCCGCGATGTCGTGCTTCGCATCTGGTGGGATGGCGAGAAGACTCCCAGCGTCGAGGTTCCGCTTTGCGATTTCTTCTGCGACCCCAACGGCGCCCTCGAACGTGTGGACAGCGCGCTGGTGAATAAGAAAAGGGGCTGGAACTGTTACTTTCCCATGCCGTTTCGCAAGTCGGCAAAGATCGAAGTCAGCATGGACAGCCGCCGGTACCCCAACGGCGACTGGGCGTCCGCTCCGTGTTACAGCTACGTCCATTACCGCACATTGAAGTCGGTTCCGGCGGATTCGGGCTATTTCCACGCGACCTGGCGGCAGCAGACGCTACTCCTCGGGAAAGAGGATTATAAAGTTTTTGAGGCGAAAGGCAGGGGGCAGTTCGTGGGGTGGAATATGACCATTCATGCGCCGGGCTCACGCGGCGGTTATCCGGTCGATGAGAACGAGAAGTTCTACATCGATGGAGAGCGCGAGCCTTCGATCGAATGGCAGGGGCTCGAAGATTCATTCGGTTTCAGTTGGGGATTTCCTCACGAAGCGAACAGCTTTCCCTATACGGGTTATCAACCCTATTACAACGGCGCCGCGGCTTACCGGTTCAATGACGCGGATAGAATCTCTTTTTCGAAGTCGCTGAAGATGACTGTCGGGTTCGGCAAGAATGAGTCTCCGAGCTTCAGGCGTGATTTCTCGAAGCCCGAAAATCCGCTCGAGCTTTCCAGCGTGGCTTACTGGTATCAAGTCGAACCGCATGCTGCTTTCTCTCCGCTTCTATCGGCTTCTGATCGTGCGCCGGATATTGCGCCGGTTTCCGCGAAGCAGTACGCCGATACCGGAGAGATGCTGGTCCTGAACTGCGGAAGCGCGAGGAATGAAATAGAATATTTGGGCAAGGGCTGGGATTTCGAGTTATTGAAAGGTTACGCCTTTGCCGGCTGGTCGACTGAAGTCAACCATTGCTGGGCTGATTCCAATACACTTCAATTAAGTTTAATATGCCCCAGGGGCGTGTCCGGCACATTGAAGTTGTATATCATCGATGGTGATAATTTTAACGGCGGACGGTATGAGTCGATTTCGGTCGCTGGCAAGACCGTCGGTGAATTCAAGGACTTCCAATCCGGTCGCTGGATCGAAGTGCCGATTTCGGCTGCCGATACGGCTTCCGGGAAGATTACGGTGGCCGCTAAGAACCTCAAACCGACATCGAACGCGGTTATCTCACTTATAAGGTTTGTAAAGATTGCTCTCTAGCGGGAGTTGTGATACAATTCCTGCATCGAAATTGGAGCGCACTGACGTTAAGACGCACAGACTGGAATCGTGGACGACAACTTATCTGAAGACGATTTTAAAGTTGATATAACGCTTCATGCGGCTCACCGTGGTGAGCCGCATTACCCCACTGCTTTGTTCTCCCAGGCATGTTCCGATGCCGGCGCATCGGGCACAGCCCTTTGTCACATCTTCCAAAGGCAGGTATTTGGCATTGTTCCAGAATAGTTTCTCTTGTGATGTAATGGTATGCGGCGGAGGTCCGTCCGGGATCGCCGCGGCTGTAAGTGCGGCTCGAAACGGCGCGGATACGCTTCTTGTGGAGCGATATGGTTTTCTCGGTGGAATGGCGACCGCGGGGAGCGTAAACCCGTTCATGACCCGATATGCGGGTGGTGTGGCTATTATCGAAGGCGTTTTTGACGAGATCGTGCAGAGGCTTACCGCGAAGGGCGCATATAACCGCCCGCGCTGCTGGAACTCGTTCGATAAGGAATACTTCAAGATCGTTGCAGACGAGATATGCATCGAATCGGGGGTAAGGCTGCTCTTCCATTCATTCGTGAGTGGGGCGAAGGTATCCGGCTCAACGATAGAGGCTGCCGATATTACGAATAAATCGGGCGTGCAGAAGGTGGATGCAAAAGTCTTTATCGATGCGACGGGTGATGCGGATCTTGCTTGCCTCGCCGGCGCGAAATGCGAGAAAGGTCGCGACAGCGATGGGCTCGTTCAGCCGATGACGCTCTGCTTCAGGATGGGCGGCATCGATATCGACAGGCTGCTCCCTATGCCCGAGATGGATAAGATTTACCTCAGAGGCCGCGAGGAGGGCAAGTTCGAGAGCCCGAAAAACACGATGGGGGACATGTGCTCTCTTCGTGAGGGTGAGATGAACTTCAATCTTACTCGTATCATCAATGCTGATGCTACCAAAATAGAGGATCTCACCAGAGCTGAGATCGAGGGGCGCAGGCAGATTGCGGGAATCGTTGCGTTTTTGGTAAAGGAGATGCCGGGGTTCGAGAATGCGTATCTTGAGGATATAGCGACTCAGATCGGTATTCGCGAGACGCGCAGGGTGATTGGCGATTATGTAATGACCGCTGAGGATATCCGTTCAGCTCGAAAGTTCGATGATTGCATCGCTCGAGGTTCATATCCCGTAGATATTCATGATCCCAAGGGTGGGGGAACGGTGATAGAGTCGCTTAAACCGGGCGAGAGCTATGATCTTCCGTATAGAGCACTGACTCCGCTTGGTATCGACAATCTGCTGGTCGCGGGCCGTCCGATATCGTCTACCCATGAGGCACATTCCGCGATAAGGATTATGCCCATTTGCGCGGCTCTGGGCGAAGCGGCGGGAGCGGCTGCGGCGCTGTGTTCGAAGCGCGATATTTCGACTCGTGAGCTTGATGTGGCTGATCTGCAGCGGGTGCTGATAAACCAGGGCGCGAACCTGGGTGAGCATGTGAAACAGGCGCTCGGTTTATAGCTCCGACGCAGGTTGCGAATCTTGAAACGAGTACCTTGGAGGTTTCAAATTAGATGAGATTCGGATGCTGCGTGAGTCCGGACAAGATCGGAATAGTTCAGGATGCCGGGTATGACTACGTTGAACTGCAAATCGGAGTCATAAAACCGGAGGCGCCTGATTCCGAGTTCGAAGCGGTTCGAGAGCAGATACAATCGTATGATATCGTTCCTGAGGCATGGTGCTGTCTTCTCGGCAGTGAGATGAAGGTAACCGGGCCGGAGGTCGATATGTATCGCATCGAGCGTTACCTTAGAACAGCATTTGAACGCGTTGAGGAACTCGGCGGAGAAGTAATCGTCTTCGGGAGTGGCGGCGCCAGGAA
>Ga0207433_10000912_pt1 | contig 66190 bp, 56 predicted proteins | sample YelNatPaOPGAMG01_FD_187559 | JGI IMG/M metagenome (GOLD analysis project Ga0207433, IMG submission 187559) | Hot spring thermophilic microbial communities from Obsidian Pool, Yellowstone National Park, USA - OP-RAMG-01 (SPAdes) (version 3) | ecosystem: Environmental > Aquatic > Thermal springs...
TATAATAATAAAATTATCAGGATAGGTAATTTTGATCGATGCTTACACATATATAAAAAATTAAAAGTTTTATATAAGTTTTTGTCAATTCATAAAACGATTCCTATACCACAAAATATTATCATTGGCCAAACCAAAATTGACGGCAAAGTAAGACCTTTTTTAATGTATAATTTTGTTAATGGCATCCCAGGAAACAAAATTAAAAACGAAGAAAAATATAAAAAAATCGCATATTTGATTTCCAAAATACATAATCTTCCTATAAGAAAATTAAAAAAAGAATTAATAAAACGGCGTCTGATTAAAAATTATTCATGGATAAATTTCTTAAAACACAACTACGAAAGAAGTTTAAACATTTTAGAAAAAAATAAAGTTTTATCCGAAAAAAAATATGATGAATTAAAATCAAAATTTAAAGAATTGATATCAAAAAATATTGATAATTTGGTTTTTGATCGTGAACATCTAATTCACGGAGATGTTTATCCAGGAAATTTTATTTTTAATAAAAGTTGTAGGAAAATAATTGCTGTAATTGATTGGGATTTTTTCTGCTTTGGTGATCCAGCATGGGAATTTGGTAATTTTTCTTTCCCCTTTAATAGTAAGAAAATTTTATTGTTGAAAGAATATATTAACATAAAAAAGAAAATAGATAGAAATTTTGACGAAAAATCATTTATACTACGCGCAAGGATTTATTATCCTTTCATACAGCTTAATATTGCTAAATCATTTTTAAATTGTAAAAAAAGTGAAGTCTCATTGAGAATAGAAAAAATAATTAATTTTTTAGATAAAATTATTTAAAAAAAAGTGATGGACATTTTAAGCACTTTTTTGGAAATTCTTTTCTTTTAAACTTATCTATTAGATCTTGTCTTAAAGAATAATAATGAGCAAAATTGGATGAAAGAATATTAACTCCTAACAAAGTGGTAGGATCAAAGCAACAGTAATGGATATTTCCGTCAATATCAAAATACAAATTATTTTCGACTTCATTACATCTCGGAATTTTTTTTCGAGAGGGAACTATCAATTCTATATGATTTTTTTTTGCATATCTTGCTATTTTTTTAATTATATTTTTTGGCATTTTTTTTATGAAACAATTTTTTTTATCTAATGGATATTTGTCACGTATTTCCACTCGCTCGATCATGTGTTTCTTTGCGAAATCAATCAACTTTTTTATCGTTTCTAAATTGTCATTTTTCAAGAATACTTTTGATATTATAATATTTGTTGAATTAAAATTGTATTTATTTTTATAGTAGTTCAAAAGTTTTATAGTTTTTATTACATTTTTTAAATTACCTCCTTTTCTTATTTTATTATATTTGTTTTTTTCTGCATAATCCAAAGAGATAATTAGTGTATCTATTTTTCGAGCCATTATCTTTATTATTTTTTTATTTAATATATTACCATTTGTAAACATAATGATTCTTTTCTTATTTTTTTTAGCATGTTCTATAATTTCTGCAAAGTAAGGATTAAGTGACGGCTCACCATATCCACTAGAAATAGAAATTGTGTCAACATCATTAAGTTTTTCTAGAATTTTTTTGAATTTTTTTAGTGTGAGATGTTTCTTTGTAATTACTTTTTTTTTGAGCAACTCTTTACGTTGGCAAAATTGGCAATTAAGATTACAATAAGTTGTCAAAGGAAATCCTGCAATTTTAATTTTTTTCATTTTGTATCAAATTGGAGTGGCTGTTTGTTTACCAATCTTTTTACCAATATTTCAACCATCTTTTTGCGGAATGCACATTGAAGACTCGTAGGAAGCAAAAAGTCTTTGTTATAGTTTTTTCTATCTATAATGCAATCGTCCATACACAGAGGCATTATCTCACACCCAAAACATTTTTTTGAAGAAATTTTATCAATTTTTCTCCATAATTCGAAATATTTATTTTTCAGTAGATCCTGCTTACTTTTTATTTTGTTAATGTATGTAAAATATTTTTTCGAGTTGATATAGGCCTGACAAGGGCCAACATAATTATCAGGCGAAATGACCATCTGTGCTCCACATGCCGAACAAGGTTTAAAAGGAATAACTTTTTCTATAAATCCTTTTATTAATTTTAAGAAGTTCAATTCAGGGATATGATGAGAATATAAAATTTGTAAACATTTTGCATATTTTTCTATTATCTCTTTATTGGTTATTTCTTTTTTTAGACTTCTATCAGAAATTTCTCTTGGTAAATTCAACGCTATTGCAGTAGGTTTTAAGGAACAGAGAAACTTTATATTTTCTTCTAGATTTAAAATATTATGTTTCCAGACAGTACATAGTATATTCGTTTCTACACCTATATTTTTTAGTGTTAAAAAACCTCTTAAAGCATTTTCGAAAGAACCCTTACCGTTTGGATAAACTCTAACTTTATCATGGATTTCCTTCATACCATCTATAGAAACAGCTATCTCTATGTTATGTTTTTTTATTTTCGATGCAATAGCCTTTGTTATCAGGGTTCCATTAGTAATTATTCTTTTCTTAATTTTTTTCTTTAATTTTTTTTCGATAAAATTTATACAATCAAAAATAAAATCTGGTCGGAGTAAAGGTTCACCTCCGTAAAAAGTTACAAGGGGTTCTTTACATGTATTTTTTTCAAAAAATAATTCAATTGCTCTCTTGATGTCTTTCAAATCAACTTCTTTTATTTTTTTTGGCTTTTTGCCTCCATAAACAAAGCAATAGGAACATCTTAAATTACATCTATTTGCAGGTACTATAAGTAATGATTCGAAATAATATGGATCTTTTTGCTTTTTATATTTTAATAAAATATTCTTAAAAAACAAATTTTTTTCGACTAAGATAAGTTCTTTTTTTAAGTAATTTTTTAGTTTTTTCGGATATTTTCTTTTTTTTAATTGAATATATTCAGTTTCGTTTAACCTATATATTTTTTTAGTCAAGCAATTAAGTAAAAATTTTTTGCCATAAAAAACTACATATGGATTAAAAATTAAATCTTTTCCCATAATTTTTTTAAAATCGAAAAATTTTTAAATTTTTTTTATTAAAAAATATATGAAAAAAGTAAAAATCAAAATACCACTAAAGAAAGTAAAACGTGAAATAAAAAAAACTAACGCAGCGCATACTTGTTCAGCTTAAAAAATAAAATTGAAGCGATTTTGAGCAAAATAGGAAAAAGTTTTGTTTTAATAGAGTTAACCATAAAAAATTGGCCTTAAACTTAAAAGATAAGGAAGAGGTAAAGGCCTCCAAGGCATACCAGCTTGTTCTTCTTTTAATTTCTTTACTAGGCTTTCTTCATTCATTATTTCAATTTTTTCAGTTTTTCTTTCTCTTACGGAATAAACATTTTCTTTCAATTCTTTTTCCCCATAAACTATTACATATGGTACCCATTCCTTTTCAGCAGCGGCTATTTTTTTAGCAATTGTTAAATTTTTATCATCTACATCCGTCCTTATACCCTTTTGATTTAACCTATTACAAATTTCTATGCTTTGTTGTAGGTATTTTTCCGATACAGGAATTATTCTGAGTTGTGTAGGTGAAAGCCAAAAGGGCCAGCTAGGTTTTTGCATTGTAAACGCTTTTTCCAATATACAATAAAACCACCTTTCTATACTTCCGATTGAACTATGTACGATTATACACCCTTTCTTTTTTCCATCTTTATCAACATAAGTTATACCATAAGTTTCAGCATCCTTAACGTCTAGTTGTACTGTCGACAATTGTGTGGAACCATTAACTGAATCGATCCCTTGGAATTCATGTTTAACAGCCCAATAATGTTTCATTCCTGAAAGAGTTTCTATGAAGGCTGGTGCATTCGAGTATTTTAACATTTCTACAATTTGATCTTTATATTTTTCATAAAAATCTTCAACGATTCGAAAAACAATAGCATATCTCACACCGGTGCCTTTTGCTAGATCATCATATTTTTTGTATAACTCTTTGTATTCTTCCCATCCAGATGATAAGTCTGTTGTGAAGCTATGGATATCTGGCATGTGAAAAGCCCTTAATCTTTTTAATCCACAAAGTTCTCCTCTTTGTTCGTATCTAAAGCTTTTACTGAATTCATATATTCTTATTGGAAGATTTTTGTAGCTCAATTTTGCCTTTTTCATAATCTTGAATAAACCAAAATCCCCAGCAAATCTCATCACCAATTCTTTTTTTGGATCATCCGGAACTTTTACAATATAATGCCTTTCATGAAAACTTTCGCCTTGTTCTCGTATTTCTGGGTCATTCCAATCATAAATTATTGGCGTTTCTATCTGCAAACAATTAAATCGCTTGACTGCTATTTCATAACACCAATCTTTTAATAATTCAAAAATTAATGTACCTTTTGGGTAAAATTTAAAATGTCCAGAATCGGCTTCAGGAGCATATCCCACAAGTTCCTGCTTTTGCATTTCTTTGATGGAGGGGGGTTCTTGTTGCGAAACATTTTTTATTTCAGTATACAATACATATATTGTTAAATCTTCATTATTCACTTTTTTCAAGACATCTTTAACTTGTTGTATGTCGTCCAAGTTTATTTTATATTCTTCTTCTTTCGGAGTTAGAATGTAGTAATTTTTCTTTATTTTTTCAGAGATTATTTCACGTTGCGTTTTTTTATTTTTCATACCTTTTTCATCTAATATTTTTTCTAAGTTCATTTTATCACTTTTCTTTATAAATTTATCTCAAGATTCTTTTTAAATGTTTCTGCCACTTTCAAGTTAAAAATAGCGCATAAATTTAAAGCCTTTTGCTAGCAGAAGCTTTTTGTTTCAGGAACTGTAAGATCTGGATTCGGAGTTGGCAAGTTGTTAGAGGAAGCGTAGTTTTTTGGCGTCTTTAGAAGCTTTTTACCATCCAGAAACTCGTTTTGGATTGTTTGTAATTTTTGACTGGCTTATAACCTCTTTTCTTATAAAATCCTATCGCTGTTTTGCTTGCAGGTAAAAAGACCCTTTTGTATCCTTGCTTGATTGCAATTTTTTCTAATGTTTGCATTATCTTGCTTCCAATGCCTTTTCCATGCAAAGCAGGCAGGACAAATACATCAAATATTTCCCCATTGTAAAATCTTCCCGTGCCCATAATCTTTCCGTCTTTTTCAGCCACAATCATGTAACCATTTTTCATCCTTTGTTTGATTTTACTAGGGCTGTAGATTTTGATCAACATGTCGATGATTTTTTTAGGATAATCTCTCGAATTAACTTCTTTAAGATTTTTGATAATTAAAGCACTTACTTCTTTCACATCCTCTTCCCTTATCTTTCTTATCCTCATGCCTCAATAATTCGATATGATAACAATATGCTCATTATCACAAAATAGTTATTTTACAATGTTTCTTAGTTCTTCGATTATTTTTTTACTTCCTTCTTTTTCTACTATTTCCCATGCTCTTTTGTAATCCCTATAACGCTTACATATTTGCTTTTCTCTTTCTAATCTTTCTCGATTAAAAAAATATAAATAAATTTCTTTGTGAATAGCATGAACTGGAATATGAACTATCGTATTCCAATTTTCTCTTTTGTACATTTTTGCCAGATACTCAAAATATTTATTAGATTTTTCATTTTGAATAAATAAATTATGGATCAATTCATGAACCAAAATGTCTATAAAATCATCATAAGTTAAAGTAAAAGTTCTTTTTCCTGTTTTTAGCATAATTGGAATTGTCAAAGGATCGGAAATAGGATTATTGACAGACAACAATTCTTGTTGCTTCTATCGAATAGAGCAAGCGCCAGCCGCTTGATAAATTGTATTTCCATAGATTTTTGATGCATACCTCTTTGTATATTCTTTTTGGTATCTGCTCGCCACAAAAAGCGTTTTCTTCATGACGAAGTCTATTACTGGCAGGGCGCTTCAGCAGTAAATTTAATGTTAAAAAATATTAACACATGTTAAAAATAATTAACGATCTCAAGCTTTTCTGAAAATTGTAAGCTAAACATCATGCAGACAGGGCTTGCTTGAAAACAACCAAACAAAACAAAATTTTATAAATTTAGTTTCTGTCTTCTTAATTGCCTTGGTCCCGTAGCTCAGCCAGGTAGAGCACCGGACTTTTAATCCGGGTGTCGCGGGTTCGAATCCCGCCGGGACCATTAACAATTCTCCCGCTGTATCTTGCATTTTTTATTGCATTTCTCGCTATTTCTCTAGCATTGCGCTTGTTAGCTCAACCAACATTTAAGCCCAAAATTTTATTTTTTGTTAGTAAAACTAACACCAAACTTTTAAAAACAAAATTTAAAAAACAAAAGATCTTTTTTAGGCATGGGAATAGAGGAGGTTGTTTCTAAAGCGAGGGAGCATTTTTTGAAAGGTATACAGGCTTGCAAGTGGCGTGCCTTTGACATTGCCGAGGAGGAATTCAGAAAGGCGATAGAGCTTGACGCGAGCCTTGCAGATGCGCATTATCATTTGGGCTTTTTGTTTTTAGGCTTAAAGAGGTTTGAAGAGGCCAAGAAAGAGTTCGAGGAGGTTGTAAAGCTAAGGCCAGATGCTAAAGCATATGGAAATCTCGGAATTTTGTACTTCGAGGCAGGAGATAAGGCGAAGGCGCGAGAGGCTTTGTTAAAAGCCAAGGAGCTTTTCGAGAAAGAAAAAAGTTATCAAGAGGCCAAGATTTGCGAGGAGTATTTGGCTAAGCTTGGGTAAAATTAGTTAGAAAAAATATCAATCATGCCTGGCAGTCTCAAAGCTACGAAAATGAAATTGCTTGAGGTGAAAAACTTGCATAAAAAATTTGGTAAGAGGGTTGTGCTTGATGGAGTCAGCTTTTATGTTAGGAAAGGTGAAATCTTTGGCCTTCTTGGTGAGAATGGTGCTGGGAAAACTACCCTGTTGCTTATTCTTTCTACGCTCCTAAAAAAAGATAAGGGCTCTATTGCTCTAGAAGGCATAGAAATAGACAAAAATCCGGAAAAATTTAGAAAAGCTATAGCGATAGTTTTTCAGGATCCTTCTTTTGATGAAGAAATGACAGCATATGACAATCTTAAACTTTTTGCAGAACTGCTTGGCATAAGTAAAGAGGAGATGAACAGCAAAATAGACAATGTGCTGAGCTATTTTTCATTGGCCGAAAGAAAGCACGATGTGGTAAAAATTTTTTCTGTAGGAATGAAGAGAAAACTGAGTTTGGCGAGGGCAATGCTTAAAGAGCCTAGGATAATGATTTTGGATGAGCCAAGTTCAAATCTCGATTATGCGGCGAGAAAAAATTTGTGGAGTTATATCAAAAAGATGAAAAAAATGGCATTACTTTTATCGTCGCAACACATCAGGCTGATGAAGCTAAAGGCTGTGATAGAATCGCTATAATACATAAAGGAAAAATTCTTTTTGTTGCCAAGCCCAAAAGTTTGAAAAAGCTTGCTGAGAGGAAAAACATAGCAGAGGCTGTTATGTGGTATATAAAAAAGCATGGTAAAAAATGAATGCCATGTTTGTTTTGTGGAAAAGAGAAATAAAAAAGGCTTTTGCAAAAAAATTTGTGTTGTTGCTTGAGATATTGCTCATTGTCGGAGTAGTTATTCTTTTAAAGATGGTCAACAAGGCCAATTTTTTTAAAGGTGTGGATTATGCGACATTTTTTGCTCCAGGAATTGTCGCTTTAGCAATAGCGGCATATTCCTTGACAAGCGGCTGGAATGTTATAGAGGAAAAGGCATCAGGAATGCTAAGAGAGCTTATGGTTTTGCCTGTAAGCAGAAGAGACATGTTTATGGGAAAAGTAGCAGGAATCGCTACCGTAATTTTGTTAAAGGTTTTTTTGATAACTCTTGTCCTATCTTTTCTTGTCAAATTTCACATCGCTTCTTATTTTTTGCTTGTGGTTTTTGTTGCCTTGCTTATACTTTTGTTTACAAGTATGGGAGTACTCTTTTCTTATTTGTTTGGGCATAAAGAAGCATATAGAATTGTGGCTACTTTCCTTGTGTTATATATCTATTTTTTCTCCGGAATTTTCGTGCCTTTGCAAACCTCTTTCATGCTAATTTTTTCATTAGCCAATCCTCTTACCTATGGTGCAGATGGCTTGAGATATGCCATGATAAAAGTCAGCCAATTTAATCCTATAGCTGATTTTTTTGTTCTTTTAGCAATCTTGTTTGTTGTGATGTGGGTTGGCATAGCAATACTTAAAAAGGAAGTCATCAAATAAAAAGAAATAAAAGTAAAAAACTGTGTTTGGAATGGCACTCGAAAAGGTTGTGAAAGTTTTGAAGATGACAAAGGAGCTGAAAAAAGCTAGGATGGCTGCAGTGCTTGCCTGTGTTGTTGGAGCGAGTAGCTTTGGCCTGAGCTTTCATAACTGTAGCTTTATTGAGGAAGAAGCAAGAAAACAAAGCTGGGCTTTCGACAGAAACGTGCCGCCTGGATGTGTCGTGGGAGAGGGGCCTTATTGCATAAACTGGATGTGTGGCAATGGCTGGGCTGTGCAGAATGGAATGAGAGAATTTAGGATGAGATATGGTATGAGTGTAGAAGCTAAAATAGTCGATGAGTATCTTGCAGGCTGTGGTGGGCCTAGCAAGGAATGTGAGGTTGAGAATTGGAAGTACTATGTGCTGATATGCCCGAGCCAGCCAGGCCGGTAAGTAAAGTCAAAGCGAGCCAAAAAATGCCAAAAGCTGCCAAAAACTAAAGCTAAAGCCTGGCCAAAAGCTTGGCATGGAAATAGCAATATCAAAGCAAGATTTTTAAAATCTCTAAGCTAAAAGTAGGATGGAAAAACGGGATGTAGCATATCTTATCTTTATGTTCTTGTTATTGGTTGCAATCTTTGCCGTGGCCTTTTACAATGAGAAGGTTATTGGCAAGCTTGGCAAGGGCATTACATCGACAACCACTCTTGCTTCTGTAACAGAAACTGAGCTCAATGCCAATGAAAGCAATGAAAGCAACGAAAGCCTTCAAAGCCCTCAAAGCCCTGGCCAAAGCGAGGGCCAAGGCCAGGCTGAAGCAAGCCCTTCCAGAAGCATTTTAACAAATTCCACATCAGGCACATATGCAAACCTCACGATATGGGACGAAACCGATCTTGGAAGGCCCTATGTGAATGGCTATGGCCTTGTCTATGCCAACGAAACCATAAAGTTCTTTGCCAACTATACAGACAGTGCCAACGGACAGCCGATAAGCGGAAGCTGCAACATTTCATTCGACGACAGCCAAGACAATCCGATGTCTTATAACACCACATCCAAGCTTTATGAATATGCAAGAGTTGCAAATTGGTCAGGAAGCGGAATTTTTAACATAACTTACAACATTAGCTGCAGTGCTTCAGGCATTTACGATTGGCTCAACCTAACAGACAATGCAACAATAAAAGATAAAAAAATTGTCTGTAATAGCACAATAGGAAACACTTGTTACATCACAACAGGCCAATCGATTCTTAAGCCTACGACAATAACATCTCAAGACATAGGAGCAGCAAACTTGTACATTCACACAACAGGCTCAATCAACTCAACTCCAGGCAGCGCTTCATTTACAATAAATTTGACAGGCAACTTGACGATAGCCAATGGAGGCAGGATTTACACACCTGCAGGCAGCTACAATTCAGGAAACATCACAATTCTTGCTGATGTTGTTACGATTTATGGGCCTAATGGTGCTATAGAGAGCTATGGAGCTGCAGGAGGATGGCAAGCAGGAACTATAACTATAAATGCTTCCAAGCTCGAGCTTTATGGAGTGCTGAGGGCGCAGGGACTTGATTGCACTTATAATTATTGTAGTGGTGGAAATGGAAATACTATTAATGTAAATGCTATGAATGTTTTCCTTTATTCTGGATCTCAAATAATAAGTAGTGGTGGTAATAGAGCATACGGTGGTCTTTATGGTGGTAATGGTGGCAGCATTACAATTAATTCAACAAACATTACCATTAGCAATGTAACAATAGATTCACATGGTGGATCTGGCTATTACAGTGGTAATGGTGGCAGCATTACAATTAATTCAACAAACATTACCATTAGCAATGTAACAATAGATTCACATGGTGGATTTGGGTGTTATGGAGGTACTTGTAACTATTATGGAGGTTCAGGAGGTAGCATTACAATTAATTCAACAAACATTACCATTAGCAATGTAACAATAGATTCACATGGTGGATTTGGGTTGTCTGGAGGTTCAGGAGGTAGCATCTCCCTCAACTCCACCAACATAAGCCTCAGTAATGTAACGATCAATTCGTATGGTGGAAATGGTTACACTTATAGTTGTTATGGTTGTAATGGTGGCAATGGTGGCAGCGTTATATTTCAAAATGTAGACGCTATTACTAATGTAATAATTAATTCATATGGGGGAGAAGGAAATCCCTGTGGTGTTGGAGGCAGCGGTGGCAATGCTATAATTGATGCCGTCAATAATTTACCGATTTACAACCTAACTGTACAAGCTCGGGGTGGTAATGGAGGCACGATTGGTTACGGTGGCACGGTCAACCTAACATCTCCGGCTAATCTTTACATTGCCAACTCAACAATCAATGTCAGCTCGCCTGATCCAAGCAGAGTTGGAAGGGTTAACATCAAGAGACAATGCGGATATGACAGGGTTAATTATTTGCCAAATGCAAGCATTGTTAGTTATTATTTGTATAGCGGTAGTGAGTCAGAGGCTTATGGCTTTGGTGGCAGCGATGCCATAGCAGATTCTTGTGATAACTGCAAGTATGTATTTAATCCTGATCAGTATGATAGCGATGGCGATGGATGGGGTGATGGTTGTGATACACATATAGAAGCCTACATCAACGAGCAGCCTGACATGCTTGTCGACGTGGAAGATCAGCCAATCAGGTTTAGCTTCCTTTACAAGACAGATAGCGGTGGGCTTGTGCCAAATGATGCTCTGAGTATCTTTAACGTTAGCATAGGCAGTGAAAGCTTTGAATGCTATGCCACCAGCAATTGCTCTGGCACTGTGTCTACAAGTTATCCATTAGCAAGCATTGTTCCAGCCTTTTCCTTTGCAAATTCTTCTTATCTTAACTATAGTAATCCATATAATGCCGCAACATTAGAGGCTAACATAACAATAAGAAACATAACGCTCACAATAATCCCTCCATCAGTAATAGTAGTAAATACTCCTTTGACATTTTCAGGCTATGTCTACTATGACAACTCCACTCCTGTCGATCAGGCCAATGTTTCCATCTACAGCGATGGAAGCTTTAAGGGAAGTGGCTTAACCAATGCTAGTGGCTATTACTCTATAACAATTTCCTTTAACGATACCGAGCTTGGCCAGCACACCTTAAAGGTCAATGCAACAAGGTATGGCGTTGTGGGAGAAAATTCTACACTCATAACAGTAATATCGGCAGGGCAAATAACAAACATAACAATCCAAGGCCAAAATGCAACGCTTTATCCAAGCGTGGATGTGGATGATGGCACTGTCAACATTTCAGCAGTCTTTGCCACCACAGGCGGCACTCCCGTGCCTGCAGATTGGAATGTCACAATACAAGAGAGAGGAATCAAAAAAACATGCAGCGGAGTGAGCCAATGCAATGTAAGCTTTGAATTGGGAGAGGGCAAAGAGTTGCCTATAGGAACTTATACAATCAAGTTTGAGGCCTTTAATTCAACTTTAAGCATGGGTGCAACAAAAACACAGGCCCTTTATGTTACAAATTTGGTGTTTGATTTAACCATTCCGAGCGATCATCTTTGGCAAAACCAAAGTACTAATGTGAGCGGAAGGGCTTATTATGCCCATAACAACTCAGCCTTTGCAAACAGGAATGTTTCTGTCTATGAAAATGATGCATTTAAGAAAAACGTCACGACAAATGCGACAGGCCACTTTGTCTATAGCTTCAATGCATCTGATGCAGTAGGCAATTATACACTAAAGTTCAATGCATCGGATGCAGACATGATTTATGGCGAGAGGGCTATTGTTTATGGAGTATATTACAACACAAGCACTGGCATAAACTGGAGTTACAATGCAACTAGTGGCTTGTTAAGCATTACTGCCAATTACACAAATATAAGCAATGGTGCCTTGATAAGCGGTAACTTTGTTATCAATGTAACATCATTGTCTGGCTTAAGCCCTGCAAGCAGCCAGAAGTATTGCTATGGCGTTGCTATATGCAATGTGAACTTTAGCGTGGGCCAGGGCAGAGATGTTAGGGGTGGCAATGTTGTGATTAAAGCCATTGCAGAAAACGAATCAGCTTTTTACAATGCCTCCTCTGCTTCTCTAGCTACATATCTTGAAGAGCCAACATCAACTGCTTTGTTGATAGCAGAGAGCAAGGTGATAAGGGACAAAGGGGTTGGACAAGAATATAGAACAAATGTAACGCTCAACATAACAAACATTGGTTTGGGAACAATTTACAATGCCACGCTTGGCATAAAACAAATAATCACTGATTACAATTATAGTGTTGTTAACAGAGAAGAATTTTGTGGCAACCTTAGCCCATCGCAATCATGCCTGAAAAACTTTACCGTTGTTATAGGGGCTGATGTGGAGAAAGGAGAAAATGCAAATTTCATCTGGAATGCATCATGGCTGAACAACGATGGAAGCAGGAGCAATATTACAAATACCAGTAGCATAGTGATCAGTGGTATAGCAAGAATTGAGTCTGTGGCCAATGCAAGTTATGAGATGCAACATGGCACAGCTAGGAGCTTTTATATAAGGGTAAATTCTACAGGCAATGATGATGTCGAAAACTTAAGCCTATCGCTAACTGCAATCACAATAAACTCATCTTGGGTAAATGTAGTGTGGAACAGGACAGGCACACAAAACTTGCCAAAACTATGCTACAAAACACTGCCAGGCTGCCCTACCTATGATTTTATCAAGCTCACAATTGCCATTCCTCTTTACACAGATGCCACTGTCTACAATGGCACAATCAACATCAACACGAGCAATGCAAACAATCTTTCTATTCCTCTCTATATCACTGTTTTGCCTAATGGCACATGGCAATGGCAAGCTCCGAGCTATGTTGAAATAGGATATGGAGAAGGCATAAAGCAAATAACAAACATAACCATAACAAACAGGGGCAACATTGCACTCAATTTCACTATTGGCTATAGCGGCAACATAAGCAGTGTACCTTTCTTTACAGAAGCAGGAAATCAGCAAGCATTTTTGATACAAAAAGGCACAAGCGCAAATTTAACAATACTTTATGATGCAAACTATGTTACAAACGCCTATGAGGGCCTTTATAGCTTGAACATAACATTCAGCAACTCAAGTGCTACTCCTCCTGTCAATTCAACGCTGATCTATGTAAGAGTGAGGAACTTGCCGCCAGTAATAAGCAACGTGGTATTGACAGAGATAAGCGGAAGACATTATGTGAACATTCCTATGACCATTACTGCTAGTGTCGATAATGATGATGGCTCAGGCAAAATAGATGCTGTGTGGTTAGAGCTAAGGCTTCCAAATGGATCAATAGCCATTGTGCCAAATAGCGGCTATGGATTCTCGCCAAGATTTGAATTTACTCCACCGCTTGTAGGAAGATATAGCTTCACTATTTATGCCAACGACACAAGTGGCAATGTTGCCAACTATAGTGGTAGCTTTGATGTTGTTTATGACACATGGAAGCCAAGCATCATTGCTGTTGCCATGCCATCCTTTGTGGAGGTTGGCCAGCCACTGCTTGTTTTAATGAATGCGTCAGATGATTTAAGGCTTGACAAGGCAAGGATAACTGTTAGGGATTTAGCAAACAATACTTTAGCCGATTTGCTTATGGATGAAAACCTTTCTGCAGACGGAAGGCAAGGAAATTATAGTTATGAGACAAGCTTTGGAGAAGGTGATTATATTGTTAGCATAACAGTGAATGATACAAGCAACAACAAGGCAAGCATTTCAAAATTCTTTAGGGTTTACCATAATGTAAGTGTTAGCGGCAATCTCAACGACAAAAATCAATCTGCCAACTTAAGCCTTTGCCTTCCTGATTACTTGAAAGACTATGCCATGTGCTATCAAAACCTAACTCTGCCTTCAGCCTATGATGTTGTGCTGTATTCTGGCATGGCCAAACTTGTGTTGAACATTAACAACACCATCTTTGTGACTTTTGATGATGTTAATGTGACAGAGCTTAGCAATGACTTTGTTAAGATAAAGAGACTTCCGACAACCTTTAAAATAACTCCTACTTATGTAACTATCGACGGTGTTGCTATAGAAGCAAGTCCAACATTTAACTTTTCCAGGGCAGAAATAAAGTTTGTTTTCAATCCAAACGATGTGCTTATTCCTGCATTCTTGAGAATCTTTAAGTGTGCCAACTTTACCTTTGAAACTGAAGTTTGCGAGAATGTTACAAATTGGACAGAGATAAGTTCAGCTGTAGTGGGGCCAAGTGTCAGTGCTACAGTGCTTAATCTTTCAGGCTTTTTACTTGCAGAGGACAGATCTGCAATCATAGAGAGAGGTGGAGGGGGTGGTGGTGGAAGGGCAGCTCCTGCCGGTGGTGGCGGAGGAGGAATAGGTTGGAGCGAGCTAGAAAGGCTCAAATCAGAATTGATAAAGGCCCTCGGCAGAGTAGAGAATCTTGAGCTAGATGTTAACACAATCTCCAAGGAGCTTTATCCTGGCGAATCTACTGCTACAGACATTACTATAACGAATCTTGCTAACATAAGCCAAGTCTTTGATGTGACTGTTTCTGGAGAGATTGCGGACATGGTTGATGTTAACATCAACAGGCTAGAAATTCCTCCAAAGGATCAAAGAAAGTTAAGAGTGGCCATAGCGGTTCCGAGCGATAAGAAGCCTGGCTTGTATGTAGGCTCGGTTTTGATAAGCGGAGCTACAAGGCTGTTGATCCCTGTCGAGCTTAGGGTGCTTGAGCCAAAGGAAAAAATGCTCGACTTGAGGCTTACGCCTATAGACGTACAGGTTTCTCCTGGCTCAACGCTCAGAGTACAGGCAGATGTTTTTAACTTGGGAGTTGGTGGGGGCAGAGTAGATGTCAATTTGCTTGTGGAAGTTGTAGATCCTAAGTTGTTGCAAGTGTTGTTTAAGAAGCAAGAGACCTTTGCCGTAGAAACATCTGTCTCAAAGATATTTACCTTTGACATACCAAAAGATATGCAGACAGGCAGATATATCATAAGGGGAACTGCCAACTATGAAATCAAAGGGGTGCAGCAGAAAGCATCTGCACTAAGCTACTTTGTTGTTGGCATTCCATGGTATAAGAGGACTTTGCTAGGAATTCCGATATGGGCAATCCTTGCAGGAGTAATGTTTATCATCTTGAATCTTGTTTCGCTCGAGATCTATGAAAAGAGAAGAGAGGCTAAAAAGCGTTACAGAGTTCCTGTAGAGTTCCACTTGCTGCCACAGCCTACAGAAAGAGCCGCTTTTGTTGGCCACATAGCAGAAACAAGAACTAGGGCCTTCCTTGATTTGGATCAGTTGAAAATGCACACAATTGTGTCTGGCTCGACTGGTAGTGGAAAAACTATAGCGGCACAGGTCATATGCGAGGAAGCATTGATGAAAAATGTAGCTGTTATTGTTTTCGATCCGTCTGCACAGTGGACTGGCTTCTTGAGGAAATGTAAGGAAAAGTATATGCTAAAGCACTACAAAGACTTTGCCATGAAGCCTGAAGATGCAAGAGCGTTTAATGGCAACATACATCAAGTAACTGATCCTAGACAAGTTCTCGATATCTCAAAGTATATTGTGCCTGGCGAGATTCACATATTCACGCTTAATAAACTCAAGCCACGCGAGCTGGATTTCTTTGTGGCAAGCAGCATAAAGCAGATTTTCGACATGAATCCAAAAGAATCGAGAGAGTTAAAGCTTTTACTTGTGTATGATGAGGTGCACAGACTTCTGCCAAAGTTTGGCGGAGCAGGAGAAGGCTTTATACAGCTCGAAAGAGGATGCAGAGAGTTTAGAAAGTGGGGAATTGGTTTATTGCTAATAAGCCAGGTTACAGCAGATTTTGTCGGAGCAATTAAAGCAAACATAATGACTGAAATACAGCTAAGGACAAGAGAGGATAGCGATCTGGATAGGATAAAGTTGAAATATGGAGAAGATATGCTCAAGGCTGTTGTCAAGGCCGCAATAGGAACAGGAATGGTTGTGAATCCTGAATACAACAGAGGAAGGCCATACTTCATAAGCTTCAGGCCTATCTTGCATCAAGTTACAAGGCTCGACGATGAAGAGCTTGAAAAGTATGCAAGATACAACGAAAGAGTAGAGCAGCTTGAATACAACATTGAGCAGATAGCAAAGAAAAAGGATGTTTTCGATTTGAAGATAGAGCTGAAGCTTGCTTTGGATAAGATAAAGGCAGGAAATTGGGCGATGGCAGATATATACTTAGAAGGCTTGGAGCAGAGAGTGAGGAATGAGATGGCAAAGCTGGGCATAAAGGAAAAGAAGAAAGAGAAAAAGTATGTGACGGTGGAGGAGATTAAGAGAGAGGTTGAGAGGGCTAAAAAGGAGAGAGAAATTTATGTGAAAAGACTTGCAATGGAGGCTAAAGAAGAAAAGAAGATTGCAGATGTTTTCGAGAAGGTTTCTGCAGCTTATAGCAATGTCAAGGAGCAGCTTGTTGCTGCTAGGAAAGCAGGAGTAAATGTTAAAGATGAAGAGCTAAAGCTTGCCAGCATTGCAGGAGATTTAAGTGTTGCAAGGGCTTACAAGGATAAAGCCAAGGCAGAGAAAATATTAAAAATGCTGAATGAGTTGAAAAAGAATATAGAGAAAAAGATGAAGACAAAAGAGAGGGAGAAAGGTGGAGGTAAATAATTAAAAGCTAAATAGCCAATCAAATCAAAATCAAATCAAAATGAAAAGAGGTGGGGAAAAAAGAGGTGGAAAAAAAGAGGAGAAAAGGGCAAGGGGGAGGGTGAGGAAGGAGGAGGAAAAGGAGAAAATCGAGAAAAAAGAAATAGAGAAAATAGAAGAAAAAAAGGAAAAAAAAGAGAAGAAAGGCTTGCTGAAAAAAATTTCTGAAAAGTTGAGGAAAAAGAGGCTGGAGGGAGAAATTGCTGAGGAAAGGTGGGAAGGGGCAGGAGGGGTTGAAGATGAAGAGGAAGCTGAGAAGAAGGAAGAGAAAGGCAGAAAGGCAGAGACGCAAGAGATGCGTGTTGAGGTTCCGCTTTCTGTGCTTGCAGATGTTGAAAAGCTTAAAGCAATGGTAGAAGCACTGAATGAGGCAAGGAATGCAATAAATGAGAAATTTGCAGGGATTTCTGAAAACATAGGAGAGCTAAGGGCTATGATTTTGGAAACAGAGAATAGGATAAGAAGCATAGAAGCAGAGGCCGAGCGCGTCATAGATGTTGTAAGATCTGTGAAGCCAGAAAAGTTGATGGAAGAAATAGCAAAGGTAAATGCCCAGGCAGATGCACTCCGTGCTAAAATCGAATCGCAGGATGAAGTTATAAGGAAAATTATCGATGAGATCAAAGACCTCCGCAACAAACTTTCTGTTTTTAGAAATTTAGAAGAGATAATGAAATTAGCTAGGGAAATGAATCAGCAGGTCGGCAATTACAAAAAGCTTCAAGCTCAAATCGAGGCGAATGCAGATAGGGTGCAATCGATTTTTGTTGAAGTGAATAAAAAGTTTACAGACTTTTTGAACTACAAGGAAATGTTTTTGAGTTTGCAGGATGAATTTAAGGAGCTTGTAAAAAAGGTTGAGAGGTTAGAAGTGCAAATAAGCCTGCTAGTTACAGATGAAAAGTTTGAAGCTTTTAAGAAGGAAATTTCTAATGCAATAAAGCAAATGGAGAAGGCTTACGAAGGATTAAGGCGGGAGCTGAAGAAAGATGTTGCAAATGGCATAGAAGATGTCAAAAAGAATTTGGTGAAGAAGGTTGATAAAAGCATCGTCGATTTTTCTAAAAGGTTGCAAGAGTTTAGCAAGCAGCATGGTGAAATGCTGAGAGAATTTGGTGAGTTGCAGGGCCATGTGGAAAAAAGTATAGAAGAGAGCAAGAGGCTTGTGGAAGAGAAAGTTGGGAAAGAGGTGCAGAGATTGAGAGAGGGTTTGATGAAAGAAGTTGATGAAAAGGTTGAGGAAGTTGCAAGCCAGAAGTTTGAAAGCCTGGATAAATTAAAGGAAGAGGTAAGTAACTTGAGGAAAGAGTTCGAAGAGGCAAGGCAATCAGCCTTTGCTTTTGGCGAAAAGCTTGGTGCAAGAGTTGATGAGATCGAAGAAAGGATTAAGGGAATTGCTGCCAGTGCCAGTGCTGGTGCTGGCATTGGAGTTGGCGTTGGTGTTGGAGGCGGGAGCGTGGGCAGTGAGCAGTTGGAGATTATAAACAAGATTTATGAGGAAAAAATTGTTGAGCTGAGAAATTTGATGATAGGATTTGCGCAAAGAGTGGCGGATAGGTTAGAAAACTTCAAACAGTGGATAGAAAATTTCAATACTAGGCTCGAGAGGTTGGAAAGGATGATATTGCGTTAAGGCATTCTTCGATCATTTTTTTCTTGCTCATGCCTGTAGTATCGAGAATTATGTCATAATGCCTTAACTCATAGACGTTCTTTATCTTATAATATTTTTTGTATCTTCTTTCATCGCTTCTCATTCTTTGCTTTATTTCTTTTTTAACCTCTTCTATGCTTCTATATACCATTTCACTTTTTCTTTCTCCTTTTTTGCTTGCTTTAAAAATCCTTTCTGCCGCCACATCAAGGCTTGATGTTACAAAAATTTTTATGCTTTCAGGAAACAACCACCAGCCAAGCCTCGCATCTAGCACAAAGTTCTGATTCTTTAGAATTGTTTTTACCATCTCATCAACAAGCTTATCTGTAAATGCATGCTTTTCTCCTAGCTTATTGAATTCGTCTATGTTTAAACCAAAAATTTTTGCTATGTGCCTTCTTATTTGGCCTGACGAATAAAACTTCAAGTCAAGCTTTTTTGCTATGGCTTTTGCCAAAGTCGTTTTTCCACTTCCTGGCGTGCCATTGATCGTGATTTTCATTTTTTTGTTTTGCTTTATTTTATCTTCAGTTCTTTATCTATAAACCTTTTCACATCGGCAAAAACTTTCAGTATAGGTTGATTTGCATCTATCAAAAACAAATTTTCCTTCAGCAGATTTTTTAGTTTGCAAAGCCTAACATATTTTCTCCTCACTTTTTCCAAGAATCGCTCTTTTTCAAAAACTGCCTTGCTTGGCTTTGCTTTTTCAATTCTTTGCAAAGCTATTTTTGGATTAACGTCAAGGATAAATGCCATGTCAGGCTTGAGGAATCGATATTTTTTAAGATATTCTTGCCACTCATTCTCTTTCATCTGATAAGCTAGAGTGGAGTAGTAATATCTATCACTTATCACTATTCCTTCTTTCAATTTTGGCAGGATGAATTTGTTTATGTGCTCCAGCCTGTCTTGCGTGAAAAGTGCTATCCAAAACTTTCTGCTCAGCTTTTGAGAAGATTTTTTTCTGACAAGCTCCTTGATTTTTTTGCCGCTGGCAAAGTTGCTTGGTTCATGGGTAAGAAAAACCTTCAAGCCTTTACTCTTTAGGTATTTTGCAATCTTTTTTGCTATAGTGCTTTTCCCACTTCCGTCTATTCCGTCAAAAACTATAAAAGCATGCCTTTCTTTTTCCTCTTTTTCCGTTTGCATTTCAAAATTTGCAAATTTTACAAATTCAAGTTTCAACCAATAAATTTTTATTGTGCCGGATTTAATAATTTTATGTTTGAAGATAAGCCTGATAAGGCTAATGAAGCTGGAGCCAAGAGGTGTGATATAGTGCTGTTTAAAGGCCTTAAGCCTCTTGAGCCTACTTACAACTTCGATGTTTTTTTGTATGCAAAGAGATTAAGGGCAAGGGATTTGGTAAAAAAATCAAAATTTGAAAAGATTGATGCAGATGTTGTGCTGGTTGACATGGAAGGTGTTGAGCTTGAGCAAGGAAAGGAAATTTTGGCTTGGATTTTTCCTTTCAAGAAAGAAAAAAATTTTTTGCTAGGCCTAGAAGGAGTAAAAAGTTATGAAATGAATAAAGCATGGCTAGAGATGAAAAGAAGTGGCATGAGCATTGTGGATATCTTTTTTCCTTATCTGCATGCCCAAGATGCAATGGATTATTACCAGAGCGGCTTAAACCATGTGCTGCTTGATATAATGAAAAGAAATTTCATTGGCTTAGGCATTCCTTTACTAGCACTAAACGATGTTAACAAAATAGGAAAAACAATCCAGAACATCGAGTGGAGCAAAAAGAAGGCTGTAAATCTTTGTGTCTGCAGCCTTGCAAAAAGCGCTGAAACAATTTTCGATGCCATAGACGTCTTTCATTTCTTGATTGCACTAGGAGCAACTCCAAGACAAGCCAAAAACGCTTTAGCCTTTGCATGCATCAAAAGACAGCTCAACCAAGAGATTTTTAAACACAAAGTAGATAATGCTTTTGTATACAAGGAAAGCGAAGAGATAAAGCTGATCGATTTGATGAACAAATTAAAGATGAATTAAAAATTAAAGAGAAGCTGCAAAATGAAATTTTTGCACATAGCAGATTGTCATTTGGGAGGGTGGAAGAACGAAAAAATAGCTGGATTTGCTCAAGCAGCTTTTGAAAAAGCTTTGGATTTGGCTATAGAAAAAAATGTCGATGCCGTTTTTATTTCAGGCGACATCTTCGATGTTCCCTTGCCCTCTCTTGAAGTTATTATCAAGGCTATGGAAAAATTGAAAGAAGTTAAAGCTAGGGGAATAGAAATTTTTGCAATTGCGGGAAGCCATGACATAGCAATAAACCTTGGCGTAATCAATTTGCTTGAGTCTGCAGAAATTATAAAGAACGTGGACTTTAGAAAAAGCCAAGACATAAGTTATTTTTTTAGCGGTCCGTTGTTTGTGATAGGCATAGAAGGAAAAAAGAGAGGCAGAGAGATAGCTGAGTTGGAGGATTTCAAAAATTTTATCGATAGGCATAAAGAGGCTATAAACAAAGCTGAATGCAAAGTATTCTTGTTCCATTCTTCTGTCAAGGAGCTTATCGACAAGAGGCTTGAGCAGTACATAGAGACAGTTAGCATAGATTCTATTCCTGAACTTTTTGACTATTTTGTTTTTGGCCACATACATGCAAATGCCATACTCAAGAAAGGAGAAAAGTTTTATGTTTATCCAGGCCCGATCTTTCCGACAAACTTCGAGGAGATGGAAAGCCTAAAGCACGGCTATTGCATTGTTTACGATACCAAAAGCCAGAAAGCAGAAAAAATCCAGCTGAAAGTCATAGATGTTGTTAGCATGCATTTTAATGCGAGCGGCAAAACACCATCGTCGCTTAGCAATGAAATAGTAAAGGCAATAGAAGCTATAGACAAGCAATGCATAGCAACGCTGAGGATAGAGGGCATGTTGAACGGAAGAGTTAGCGAGATAGATTTTGAAAGGATAAAGAAGATTGCAGAAGAGAAAGGCATAATTGTTTTGAAAAACATATCGAATCTGAAAAGCATAGAGGCAGAAGAAGTAGAGTTGGCGATAGACGCTAGCGTATCGACAATAGAAGAAATCGAGAGAAAATGCATAGAAAGCAGCTTAAAAAAGCTTGACGGAACGCAAAAAAAGCATATAGAAGAGATTATAAAGGATATCATATCGACATTCGACAAGGAAAAGCTAGAAGGAGAGACCAATGCAGGCTTTGAGAAGAGGCTGTTGGAGGATGCAAAAAAGAAGGAAAAGTCCTGGCTTGCTATAGCAGAAATTTTTGCAAAAGATAAATGATGTGAAAAGATAAAATGATAGTTAAGAGTATAGAGTTAGAAAACATTAGAAGCCATAGGCATACCTTGATCAAATTTCCGAAAGCCTCCATTTTGCTTGCAGGAGACATAGGAAGTGGAAAGAGCACTATTTTAGCTGCTTTGGAGTTTGCCCTTTTTGGCTTGCAGAAAGGTGAAATAGAAGGAAAAAGTTTGTTGAGGCATGGAAGCGAGGTTGGAAAGGTTAGGGCTGAGTTGTTTGTAAATGGAAAAGATGTTGTAATAACGCGAGAGCTTACAAAAAAGAAAAATTCTTATACTCAGTCTGAAGTTGTGCTTGAGGTTGATGGCAAGAAAGAGAGATTGAGTGTAGAGGAGATTAATGAAAAAATAGTAAGGCTACTGAATTTGCCAGACGCAAAGAGGAAAAACCTGATTTATAGGTTTACCGTCTATACTCCGCAGGAGCAGATGAAGCGAATTCTTGAAGAAAAGCCTGATGTGAGGCTCAACATAATAAGGAAAATTTTCAACATAGATAAGTACAAGAGAGTTGCCGAGAATGTTGAAATTTATGCTAAGGAGCTTAGAAATGAGATAAGGATGATGAAGAATGAGCTAAAGGATGTTGAAGAGATAAAGAAGGCTATAGAGACCTTGGAGCAAGAAAAGAAAGAGCTTGAGAAAGCAGCGAGAGAGCTTGGCATTAATGTTAAGAGCTTGGAAGCAGAGTTGAAAAGGGCTGAGAAGGAATTTTTGGAATGCAAGGCAAAGGTTAGGGAGATGGAGGAAAAGGCGATTATGTTCAGTAAGCTTAAGGCTAAGGTTGAAGAGAAAAAGAGAAGCGTGGAGAGATTGGCTAAAGAAATAGGAGAGATCGATGTAAAGAAGAAAGAGGAATTGGCTAAGGCAAAGGCTGATTATGAAGCAAGAATGGCAGAGATAGAAAAGGAGCTTAGAGAGATGAAAAAAAACGTTGCAGAGTTGAGAGAGAAAAGAGAAGAGATTGTTAAGGAAGAGCATGCAAACAACACTAAGATTGAGCAGTACAAGCAAGAAATAGAAGAAAGTTTGCAGCTAGATGTATGCCCGAAGTGCAAGCAGAAGGTTAGCGAGCAGCATAAGCAGCAGATGACAAAAAAGATGCAAGAGGCTATAGAGAGGCTCAAGGCAGAAGTCAAAAAGCAGCATGAAGAAGGCATGAGGCTTAGGCAAGAGATTGAGAGCTTGGAAAAAAGCATCGAGAAAAAAATGGGACAAGAAAGGATTTTGGCAAAAAGCTTGAAAGATGTCGAGTTGGCAATTGCAAGATATAACGAGTATGAGCATAAGCTGAGCCTGAAGAGGCAGCTGGAGGAGGAGATTGCAGAGATGGAAGAAGAAATCAAAAAGGTTAGTGTGGATGAAAGTGAATACAGAAGGCAAAAGCAGTTGGCAGAGAAAAAAGAGGAAGAGGTGAATAAGCTTAAGGAAAAGGTTTACGATGCCAGGCTGAGGTTGGCAAGGGCAGAAGAGAATTTAAAGGCCAATGTTAAGAGTATAGAGGAAAAGAAAAAACAGCTCGAGCAGAAACGAGAGGTTGAGGAGAAAATTAAGTTGCTAGAGGCTTTTGAACATTGGTTGACAGAATTTTTTGTATCCTTGATGGCAGAAATCGAAAAGAAAATTTTTTATGCAGTGAACAAGCATTTCGAGGCTTTGCTTGAACGATGGTTTAAGCTTTTGGTGGAGGAAGGCTTAGAGGTAAAGTTGCTAGACGACTTCACTCCCCTAGTAGAGCAAAACCAATACCAATGCGATTATTCTGAGCTTTCTGGAGGTGAGAGAACTGCTTTGGCTTTAGCCTATAGGCTCGCTTTAAACCAACTCATAAACATGCTAACAAACTTCAACCTTAAGCTGATTATACTTGATGAGCCCACAGAGGGCTTCAGCCAGAAACAGCTTGAAAGAATGGGAAGGGTTTTTGAAGAGCTTAAGGTAGAGCAGCTCATAGTTGTTAGCCACGATCCTAAAATTGAGGCATTTGTCGATTCTATAATAAGGCTAAGGAAGGAGAATGGAGTCAGTTATGTGCTCTAGCATGACATCAATTTTTGTACTATGTCGAAAGTATAGAGGATTATTGCTTCTGCCTGCTCTTTAGTAGGAATAAAAAGATAGTTCTTTTTGTGGACAGCAGCTATTCTAACTTGATTTATAACATGGATCTGCTGTTGCAATGCAGGATCTATCTTTTCTATGTCAAACCCTTTTTCTTTTAGCTTGGCAATTAAATTGCCCAGGCCTATGCCAGGACTTTTTTCTAGCAAATCAACTTTTGTCAATTCAAAATATTTTCTATGTAAGCATATTTCTAAAATTCTTGCACATAGTATTATGGCAGATCTATAGGCTTTTGCATTGTAACAAATTATCACTTCCTCAAAATCATGGAGAATTTCGTCTTTAATTTCTATAGGCAAATTTAGCCTCTTGATCCTTTGTATTCTTTCGCTCAGCCAATCTTTTTTTGTTGTTGTCCTATCTATTTCATCCAAAAGCTCTATGTTATCTGACAAAATTTCTTTTATTTTATCTGTGTTACTTTTTTGTAAAAAGGCGAAGAGAAGCTTTTTCATGTTCATTGCCCTGTCGACATTTGCAAGAAGTAGCCTGTCTTTTTCGTTTTCTAAAATATATGCTATGCTTGCATCAAGCGAAGAGATAAATCTTTCGATGTGCTTTTGCAAAAGTTTTTGATAATATTGCAACCTTGCATCTTGGAAAGAAATTGAATAAGACTTGGCATTAGCATTTTTTTCGTTTTCCAAACTTTGGATTGTGTTGAGAATTTGCCTTGCGGCATTGATCAGGCTTTCTGGCATTACTTAAGCTTGCATTACTTTTTATAAACCTTTTTGATATAGATCTGTCTGTAAAAAAATTAGAGAAGTGCCGCTTTATTTCTGCATGTAGGTGTTCAAAAGGCCTAGCAGTGCTGAAGCAAAGAAAGGACTCTTGACATGTATCGCTGCATCGCTCTTTGCATTGCCACCATTGTTAAGCATCACGAAAACCTCCTTGCCATCTATAACTATAAACCTCGCATCTATGTCGATCTTTCTGATCTTTATTCCAAGCTCCTTCGAAGCTTTTCTTCCTTCTTTTTCTTCTCCCGAAGCTGCTATAAGTACTTTAACTCCATCCTTTTGGAATTTCTGCATGAATGGCTTCAATATTCTTGCCTTATCGTTCAGCTTTTCAGTTGTCGTAACGATAACTATGCTTTGCTTGGCCTCTCTCAACGCAGCCCTCAATGCCTGGTTGATGTTGAACCTCTCTCTAATCAAGTTTGCAGTGTCATCTATGTTAATCAGGTCTATGCCTTTATTGTATAGCCTTTCAATCTCTCTAAACTCATCTGTATTTCTTATGTTGTCCAAGATGCTTGCTTTTTCCTTGGCCACATTCAAAAGATTCGTCTTTATTCTCTCTATAACTTCGTCAGGCTTTAAGGCCATATACTTTATAGGCTTTCCAAGCTTCATAACAACAAATCCTTGCTTTTCTAAACTCTCCAGCACATCATAGACTCTGCTTCTCGGCACTCCAGATATCTCTGCAATTTCTCCTATGGTAGCAATGCCTTTCATAAGCAAAGAAATCCATACCTTGCTTTCATACTCGTTGAGGTTGAAATTTGCCTTTATTTTTGCTATCAACTCTTTGTCTGTAAGTTGTCTTTCTTTCATTTTGCTTTGCTTGACTTTAGTTTGGTTAATTTTTGGATTTTTCTTATTTTAGAGTAACATTTTTAGGCTTTAAAAATCTTTCGCTTTATAATTACTGCAGAATAGTAAGATTATGGAAGTTCAGAAAATTTTGAAAAGTCTAAGACAAATTTCTTTACCCTCTTTGCAACTCTCGTCCTTGCCTGTTGATGCTTTTTTAAGAATGCCACGATTTTTTCTATCAATATTTCTTTAAGTTCAGATGTTAAAAGCTTACCGCTTCTGTAATCCTGTTCTATCTGTGCTATTTTTTTATCATCTAGCTCGAAAAGCATTTTGAGATATTGGAAAGAAATGTCGATGTCAGGGTTGCCGCCTAGCTTTCTGTGCAGCTCTGCAGTCGGTTGGCCGCCAGAGAATGCATGCTTAATGATCTTCTCCCTTACTTGTTCAGGGCTGTCGGTAAGCCATATCACCTTCTCTTTTTCGCTTGCAGACATCTTTGCTTCTCCTGTCAAGGCAGGAAGGAATTTGGAATAGAGGCCTGCAGGTTTTTCAAAGTCAAAATACTTTGCTATGTCTCTTGTGAGCCTTATGAAAGGATCTTGGTCTATGCCAACAGGCACAACGCTTCTATGTTTTCCCAAAACCCATTGCGGCATTAAGATATGGGCTGCTTGCATTGCAGGATAAAAGCTCCAGCCTATGTTGGATTCTGGCTTTAGGCCAAATATTGCCCTTGCCTCGCTGTAAGTAATTTTTTTTGCTATCCTTGAAGCAAATCTGTAAACCTCTGTATTTACAAGATCCTGAAAAACAAACGTCTTGCCCTCTTCAAAGCCGAGTGCAAGCAAATCAACAATGTTGTCCTTTCCATAAGCTATTGCATCTTCAAAGCTTAAATCTTCCTTGACAAAAAATTTTTCGTCATCAGAGATAGGAATAAAGACTTCGCAGCCAAAATGCTCTTGCAAGGATCTTGCCATCATAAAAGCAACCAAATGCCCGATATGCATCTTTTCGCTCGAGCCTCTTCCGGTAATCACAGAAATCTTTTTCTTGCCATAATCATTAAGCCATAAATCGAAATCTCTATGTGCATAGTAGAATCCCCTTTTTAAAAGTGGATGGCACTTTTGTATTTTTTTTCTTAAGCGATCTGGCAAATTTTCCAACATGCCCTTTATCTCTACAACTCCAAACTCTTTTATCAAGGCACTGTAGTCTATGCTGCTTGGTGCTTCCCAAGGAGTTAGTTTAGATTTTTCCATAAAAAGAATTGATGTAATGTTTAAAAAGCTTTTTTATTTTTGATTTCATGAAGCACAAGCTAAAGATAACCTTGATGCTGTTGGCAATTTTTTTGATATCCCAGCTTATAGGCCTGGCAGTTACGGCGTCTTATCAGAAACATTTTTTGCAGAAACCAGAAGTTAAGCCTCCACAACAACAGCCACTGCCGCCAGCTGCTCAGCCCCAGCCTCAACCAATAGCAAATGTCTCTATAGCTTCTCAACTTATCCCAGAGAAAGTGGAATTTAAAAGCCGATTTGATGTGTTGCAAATCCTGATAAGCTTTGTTGTTGGCCTGGTTATAGCGACGATTGTTTTCATAATATTGATGCGTATAGGGGTAGTGAGGTTCATGAGGTTTTGGCTTTTTTTCGTTGTTGTTATAGGCCTTTTTCTTTCTCTTTCCTTACTACTTCTTGAGGGATTTGGGTTTAACATTGCCATAGGAAGAGTTTCCTTTTCTCTTGCAGAAATCCTTGCTGCTGTTTTTGCAATAGTGCTGGCTTATTTTAAAGTGTATAGAGGAGATGTGATCGTGCATAACGTAACAGAGTTGCTCGTTTATCCTGGCATTGTTGTCCTTTTCTTGCCGCTGCTAAATGTAATTATAGCTATCGTCTTACTACTGCTTCTCTCCGTCTATGACTTCGTTGCAGTCTTCAAGACTAGGCACATGCAAAAAATGGCGAGGTTTATGATAAAAGATGTTAGGGCTTTTTCTGGAGTTATGTTGCCATATCTTTCTGAAAAGGAAAAAAAGAGGTTGATGGAATTGAGAGCAAGAATGAAAGCAGCTAGGGGAAAGCTGAAAGCGGCTAAGATAAAGGTTAATCTTGCTGTTTTGGGAGGAGGCGACATAGCTTTTCCTATGCTTTTCTCTTCGATAGTTTTTCTAACCTATACCATCTACCACTCCCTCTTCATCATACTCTTCTCCACACTCGCTTTAGCCTTGTTGTTATTGTTTGGCAGGAAAGGAGAGGCCTATCCAGCTCTTCCGCCCCTGGCAGTTGGAAGCTTGATAGGCTTTCTCGTTAGCTTGCTTATCTTTTAAACTTCCGAAGAAGAGTGGGTTTGGGGCGTGTCTGAATCATCAGTTGTTAAAAAATTCTTATCGCATCAAGCATGTTTGGCATTTGTGTTTCTACCTTGAAAAGTTTGTGAAGTGATGATGCTAAATCTTTTATCTTGTTTTGCTCACCATGAACAAGCATGATTTTTTTGGGTTGTGGTTGGACATTGCCAACAAAAGAAACCAGCTGTGTCCTGTCGCTATGTCCACTTAAGCCTTCTATAGCAACAACATGAAGCTTGATTGGTATTACTTCTTCACTTCCTTCAATTTCAGCCTTGAACTCTTTTGCTCCTTCTTTGACAGCCCTTCCAAGACTGCCAACCGATTGATAACTTGTGAAAATGATTGTGTTATTTTTTTCGCTTGCCATAGCCTTAAAGTATTCTAGGCTCGCTCCCCCTGTAAGCATTCCAGAAGTAGCAACAATCACGCATGGCCCACCTTCAAGCACTTCTTTTCTCTCTGTAGGACTGCCTACTCTTTTAAAAGTCTCGCTCGAGAAAACATTTTTTCCCTCATAAATACTTCTTCTTAAATTGAAGCCCAAAAATTCAGGATATGCTGTGTGTATGGCAGTTATGTCCCATACCAAGCCGTCTATATAAATAGGAATTTCTGGCAAGGCTTTATTTTCTATAGCCTCCTTGATGATCAGCATAACATCCTGGCTTCTTCCAACTCCAAGCACAGGAATAAGCACTTTTCCTCTTCTCTCGATAGTTTCCTTGATTGTCTTTAGCAACAAAGCCTCGCTTTCCTCTCTGCTTGGCTGCTTATCTTCTTTTCCCCCATAAGTTGCTTCCATTATCAATGTTTCCATCCTTGGAAATTTTGTGTGGGCAGGATCGAAGAGCCTTGTCTTTGCATATTTGAAGTCACTTGTATAAAGCAAATTGTGCGAGCCATTACCAATGTTGATGTGCGCCATGGCAGCTCCTAATGCATGACCAGAGCGATAAAAGGTTAGCCTTAGGTCAGATGTTATGTCAGAAACTTCGTTGTAGTTGAGAGGAATTGCATGCTTAATCATCTTTTTTATGTCCGATACAGAGAAAAGTGGTTTGGCAGCTTGTTTGTAAGCAACCTTAATCAAATCTAAAGCAAGCAAGGCAGTGATGTCGAGAGTTGGCTGGGTCATGTAGACAGGACCTTTGTAGCCAATTTTATAGAGATATGGTACTAGGCCACTATGATCGAGATGTGCATGGCTTACAACTATTGCATCTATTTCATCAAGATTAAATTCTGGAACATTGAAGACAGGAAATTTTTCATCGTTGCTTGCAGCTAGGTCTATGCCACAATCGAGCAGGATTTTGGATTCTGGAGTGTGGAGAAGCATACAGCTTCTTCCAACATGTCTTGCTCCTCCAAGAAAGCTGATCCTTGCCCACTTTGTTTTTGCTTCGGTTTGCCAAGCTTTATATATTCTTTTTCCAACAGCATTTAGAAAACGTTTTCTGTAGCTTGCCGAGCCATAAAAAATGTTTGCTATGCCCTCGCTAATTTTACTTCTTATCATCGGTATTCTCTTAACTTCTGGCTTCCAAAAGATCTCTTTTTTTATTTTTTTAAGCAGCTCCGCATTGTTTTCCACCAACGGAGTGGGATTTCTACAATTAAGCACTACTATACTCCTCTCATCCTCAAAGTAAATGCTTTGCAAGCCTGCTTCTTCTGGCGTAAGCCTCTTTATTATAGCTTCAGCTTCTTTTTTGGCATATAAAATTTTGCTGCTCGCCCTAAGCTCAACCCTCTTCTTTATTTCATTGACGATCTCTTTGACGCTTTCTTCTCCCTTCAAAAAGAAATCTTTGTCAGAGGTATACACAATTATGTCGCTTGCCTCAAAGCATATGCTTTCTACTACTCCTGGCGGCAATTTTTCTGTCACATATTTCAGAATGTCTGCCATTTTTATTGATTAACAAGTTGAAAATTTTCTTTTCGGTTTTGTTAAGATTAGGCCTTAAGCCCTAAGCCCCCAGCGGGCCCCAAGCACACTAGGTTTCAGGCCCTTTAGCTTTCTAGCATTAGGCTTACTTTTTCACCTCCTTCATAATCATCTCTGCCTCTTGCTCGAGCACTTTTCTTGCTCCCTTCTCATCTATCACTATGATGTCAAGCCCACTGCCAGTTCCAGTGTCTCTCTGCATTGCCGCATTTAATGCTTTAACAACAAGCTGTATTGCTTCATCTTTCTTCATGTCTTTTCTGTAAAGGCTCTCGAGCACGCCATAAGCCAATATACTACCAGATCCTACAGAAACGAAATCCTTGTATTCGGCCACGCTTCCATCAACACCAATCTCATAAAGCCAATTTCCCCTAACATCGCTTCCCCCTATTATAAACGCACTTATGGCCAATAGCGGAGATAGCCTCCTTATGTTTTCATAGGTTAGAGTAGCAAAGAGGTTTGCTACTTCTCTGACTGTATGCTCTGCCTTTGTCCTTAACTTTTTCAATTTTAGCTCTGCCTGGGTTATTTTTAGCAATAGCTGCACATCGCTTACGTTGCCTGCAGTCGCCACTGCTATCTTGTCTGTTATCAAGAAAATTTTGTCAAACCTTTTATGTGCCACAAACATTCCGCCTATCGTCATCCTTTTGTCTGCTCCTATTACTACCGCATCCTTTGTTGCTACTCCGACAAGAGTTGTTCCTGTTTTCAAAATTCTCTCTTCTATTTTTTCCATTTTAGAAATTAATTTATTAAAGCGCATGGTTTAAAAATGTTACGCTGTTACTCACGCTTTGCATTAAGAAATAACTTCCTCCCAGTAAATAAAAAAATAAAATAAGCTTTCAACAAACATAAGATAAAGTGGATTGCTAAGCGAATGGGAAGAAAGTCATAGCAACTTTGGAGAGGAGGGCTTGGAAGTTTAGAGAAAGCTATCAAGCATTACATACAGAGAGAAACTTAACAGTTGGCAATACATGTTACTCACGCTTTGAATAAAAAAAAGCAAAAAAATTTTTAATCTTTACTTTTTATTTTTATTATTTTTAATTTTGCTTGGCGATGAAAGATCCAAAAGAAATTTGTGAGAAGTTGAATAGGCAAATGGGTCTTGCTGCAGTGCAAGAGAAGGAAGAACCTTCTGAGCTCGAGAAAAAAATTTTTGAAGACATTGTCAGTTTTGCAAAAAAAATGCATAAAAGAGAGCGCAGAAAGACAGGAAAGCCATATATAGAGCATCCAAAAAATGTTTGCTATTTGCTGGAAGAAGTTGCTAATGAATTCCAGAGGCAACCATCTTACACCTTGTTGTCAGCAGCCATGCTGCATGATGTGATAGAAAATGAAGTCAAAAAGTTTGGAAGTTCAAATTTTGATGTTATAACTTATCAATTGAGCGGAGAAATTTTTTCAATATGCTACAAAAATGCTAAACAGCTAGATGAAAGTAGAAACAAGGAAAAAACAAAGAGATTTTTCAATTATGTGATCAATGTTGTTTACAAGGTGACAAAAAAACCTGAAGTCACTTATTTTGATTATTTGCACGACATTTTTTATGGAAAGGAAAGTGTTGGAGAAGTCAATAGAAAAATATTGAAGCTGTTAGATAAGAAGGAGCCGATAAGAGTTGGAGGGCCATCAGAACTCTTCCGTGATTTTGTTTTGTATAGGAAAGATGGACAAGGAGAAGTAGAAGGTGGGAAAGTGGGGTTTAGCAGAAGAGACAAAAACATCATTACTATGTATGCAATAGAATTAAAACTTGCCGATATGTATGACAACATCACATCCTTGCCTCCTGAACACTTTGATGTGCAGACAGCACTTTATTCTTTTTACAAGGGAATTATGCTAAGCAACGAAATCAGGAGAAAGTTTGGTTTGCTTGAAAAAGAAATGAAGTACTATGGAAAAGCACAACGCTTGGCAGATAAGCTGCTTGAGCTGATAAAAAAACAGCTGGATTGCTGGATTGAGTATGTTGAGCAATTTGTTGCTGAGGATGAAAAAGAGAAAAATTACAAGAGCTTGGAGGAATATGATGAGGCTGGAGGCTTTGAAAAACTTACAAGGAAAGGCAAAAGCTATTTTGATGGTACGATGGAAAGATATGCAAGGATTTTGATAGGCGAGGCAAGCAAAGAAACTTTTGGATTTGAAAATATTGATGCTAAACAAATCAATTTGATTGGTCACAGAGATTTGATTGGTTTTAGAAGGTTTGTGGAAAAGATAGAAAAGGAAAAGCCTAGACGCAACTTTTGTATTTCTAATTTGCTGAAGTGGCTAGAGAAAAATAAAGGATAAAAAGTAAAAATGGATAAAATGTTTAAGTGGCCCATAGGAGAAAAAATATACCAAATAATTTTTTCTTTTGAAGAGGAAAAGAAAGAAAAGATTGATGTTGAAGTGGAGAGGGAAATAGAGTTGCTTCGCGATGAGCTTAGCGAGAGGAGAGACAAAATGAAAAAATGTATAGAGAGCATATTGAAGTGTTTTAAGCCCAAAGATATTTACCTAGTTCACGACAGAAAAGAGCTTTGCGAGCTTTATGCAAAAATAAGGAAAGATAAAGATAAGGGACAAAAACAACTTTATCATCCTGAATTACAGCTTGATATGTGCTTTTACCATCAGCTCAATGATAGGGATGTTGCTTTTGCCGTTTCACGAGTAAAAACTCCCAAAAGCTTTTTAGATAAAATTATAAAGAAAAAAATATTCGGAATTTCTGAAGCAATAGAGCACGATAAAAGAAATTTTTACAAATTTTATGTTACAATTGTGTGTAGGGATGAAGCTGAGAGGAAAGTTATTGCTAAGAAGGCCAAGGAGCTTGGGATAAGCAATGTTGTGTGCTGGAAAGACTATGCAAGAGAAAGGAATGAAAAGGAAAAGAACAATCAAAACAGGCCAAAAACATCGCTGATACCTTTGATATTGAAGACAGGCGAATATGAAATTGTTACTAGCCAAGAAGAAGTGAGATTTTTTAATCCTGCAGAAAATTTGGAGCAAATCTTATCTGGCTATGTCGAAGATGTCAAACATAAAAAAATTCTTTCAGAGATGGCCATAAAGGATTTGGGTGGAATTGCTTTTGCGCTAAAGGCTGACTTTGATGGTAAAGACTTTAGACAAAAATGTGAAGCAATAGTAAGAAAATTTTCTGGATATGAAGTTAAAAAAAGCGAGAATAAATCGAGTAAGGATGGTTATAGGGCTTATCACTATGTTTTTGACTGTGGCATGCCAGAAATGTTAGAAGTTAGGTTTGCAGATGTGAATTGTTGGTGGGAAAATGAGTTTGGAAAAGCGTATGCTTCTCGCTATAAGCATTATTCTACAAGTGCCAAAATACCAAAGCCATACTTGCCTATAGTACAAAAAATTTATGACCTTTTTGGAGCAAAACTGTAGCGAAAGGTTTATATTTCTAAAAAAATTAAAAAAGCTATGGGAAAGGAAAAGTTCAGAATAACGAGAAAAAGATTTGCCGGAAGCTTGGAGGAAACCAAAGTGATAGAGAGCGAGAGAGCTGAGAGGGTTTATTATAAAATCGGGAAAAAAGATCACGAGATTGTTAGCTTTATAGGCCTTAAGATTGATCGAACTTACATGTGGAACAAATGCGAGCCAAAGGTCAGTAAAGAGGCTTTTGGCAATAAATTGGAAGAGCTGTTGGAAAAAGTGGATTTGGAGGAAAAAATAAAGTATGAAATAAAAAGCAAGCAGGCAGAGATTTACGAAGAATTTAAAAATATTGTATTGCATATCTATAGAGAGGTTGCAAAAAACAGTAACTAAAAGCTAGCCAAAAATGCTTAAAGAATTCATAACCTTTAGTTTTGCAGGCCTTCCGCCAGGCTTGATCAGCATTGCTATCATTTCTCTTATCATAACATTTTTGCAGCTTTTGGCTTACAAAAAATTGAGCAATCAAAAAAAGATAAAAGAGATAAAGGAAAGGCAAAAGCAGATAAGCAAAGAGATTAGAGAAGTTAAGGATGAAAAAAAGCTACAGGCTTTAAACAAAGAAATGCTAAGCCTAAGCGGAGAGCTTATGAGATTAAGCATGTGGCCCTCCCTCATCACACTCTTGCCACTGTTGCTTGTGCTATGGCTTTTGAAAAATGCTTATGCGGCTAGTGGAGTTGGGAATATCATAAGTTGGCAAGCTAATTTGCCTCTAATTGGAAATGGAGCTGGTTGGCTTCTTTGCTTCATTTTTTTCACATTCGTCTTTAATTTGGTGCTTAGAAAAATTATGAAAATATATTAGTGCATCGCAAGATTTTTAAAAAAGAGGAGAAGAAAAGGAGAAAGAGAAAGAAAAAGCAAAAAATGGCGAGAAGAAAATTGGAAAAAAGTGAGGAAAGCAAGGCCACAAAAGAAGAATTACAAAGGGCTTTGCAAGAAAAAAGCATTCAGCTACTTTTGCTCGATCAGGAGTTGAAAAAGATAGAGGAGCAATACAGGCTTTTGGATCAACAAATAATCAACATTCAGCTTACCAGACAAAACTTGGACAAGATAAAAGATGCAGACGAGATTTTGGCAAGCTTTGCAGAAGGAGTTTTTGTCAAGGCAAGCTTGGAAGATAAACAAAAGGTTTTGGTGAATGTTGGGAAAGGTATAGTTGTGGAGAAGAGCATAGAGGAAGCTAAAAAGATACTGGATAGTAGGCTAGAAGATTTAGCTATGGCGAAGGTTTTGTTGAGCAAAGAGGCTGAGAGGATTTTGAATGAGATTGAGGCTATGGAGAAAGCGATAAGAGAACTCACATCCAGCTGAGCTAACTACTGGCCTAAGCTGTCAAGTTGAAGATACTTTTCCTCAAAGGTTGGCTTTTGTTTTTTGTTGAATATGCCTATTGCAATCCTTGCATTTTCGTCAAAAGTATAATCCCAACTTACTGCATCTTTTGCACTGTTGCTTTTTACAAGCCTCTTGCCCATAAATTCTCTTGTGTCATTAAAGACTATGCATGGCTGCAGAACTTCCACAAAACTAAAGCCCCTATGCATAATAGCCTCTTTCAGCACTTCTTTTGTATGCTCTATGTCTAAAGCATAACATCTTGCAACAAAACCTGTATCTAGGGAAAGCATGAGCTTGATAGGATTGAGAGGCTCGTCTGCAAGAGCCTTGTTGAGTGTTTTGCTGGCAAAACCTTTTTGTGTTGTTGCGGTAGGTTGGCCTGCTGTCAAAGAGAACACTTGGTTGTTATGTACAACAAGAGTTGCGTTTACATTGTAGCGTGCAAAGTGGATTAAATGTTCTATGCCTTCGTTGTAACAATCGCCATCTCCGCTTACGCCTATAACTACAACATCTGGCCTGGCAATTTTTATTCCAAGCATTACAGGCAAGAGCCTTCCGTGCAAGGCATTTATGCTTGTTACATTCAGATAATCATGAACCTTCCCATGACAACCTATGCCGCTCACAACCACAACCTTTTTTCTCTCTATTTTTCCTTCCTCAATAAGTTCCTTTAGGGCTTTAGCATAAGCACTAAGCACAGCATAGTTAGTGCAGCCAGGACACCACGTCCTTTCTCTTTTGGTTTCTATCTCGATTTTTTCTTCTTGCTTTTGGTTTTGCCTTTGGTTTTGCCTTTGCTTTTCGTTCATTTCAACCTTGTCTTTATTTCTTCAAACGTGAAAGGCCTGCCATCGTGCTTTAAAATGCTGACAACTTTTTTTTCGTCCAACAGCACATTTTCCTTCAATACATCCAACAGATTGCTTTTTGGCGAGCATTCGACAACAAAAATTTTTTTTGCCCTAGCCAAAAGCCCCTCAACTTCTTTTTTGTTCAAAATTGGCTCCAATGCAATTAACTCTAGTAACTTGTAATTTTTGTTTTGGTTTACAAAATCAATCAGCACATTGACGGTAGAGCCAAATGCAACAATCAAGTTTTTTGCGTTTTTTTTGCCGTAAAGTGCATAGCCTTTCATAAGCTTTGCAAGCCTTTTTTCTCTCTCCTCTATCCTTTTTTTCCTTCTCTCACTCATTGTTGCAAGGCTTTTTGCATCTTCCACAAAAAAACCATACTCATCATGTTCATAGCTGTTAAGCTTGAAAATCTCTTTGCCTATTGCAGGAAGCGGAGCAAAAGGATCATCGAGCGGATAGGCCTTTACTAAAGCCCCTTCTCTCATTTCACCCTCTCTCATTCCACTCTCACTTGCTTTTTGCTCACTCGCTTTCAACTTTTCTGCATGCTCTTCTATTTTTTTCAGCCTCTCTTCCTCTATACTAAAACCGCTCTCTGCAAAATGCTTATCTGCTAGCAATATGACAGGCATCCTGTGCCTATATGCAAAATGTACTGCGTTGACAGTTGTTAGCATTGCGTTTTCTGCAGTAGATAAAGCAACAACAACCTTTGCAAAACTTCCATGCCCTGCGTTTATGGCAAATTTCAAATCAGCCTGGCTTGTGTAGGTTGGAGCTCCTGTCGATGGGCCATATCGAGAAGCAAGATAAATGGCTAGCGGCAATTCTGCCATTCCTGCAAAGCTTAATGCTTCTATCATTAAAGCAAAGCCTCCTCCGCTCGAGCCTATCGCAACCTTTTTGCCACATGCCGCTATGCCCAAAGCCGCATTTATGACTGCGATCTCTGATTCTGGTTGCCAGGTGAAAACTCGCTTGGCCATTTCATTAAGCAAGTTTGTGGAAGGAGTCATGGGATAAGCCAAATAAGCCTCTATACCACTCTTTGCAAGAACATGTGCTATGGCCTCATTTCCTTTAAAGTATCTCAGCTTCTTGTCTGTAAATTTTAGCTTTGCTCTTGTAACATTTTTTTCTGCAATCATCTTTTGCATAAAACCATAACCAAATTCAAATGCCTGTTGATTGTCTTTGACATATTTTTTCAGCTCAGCCTCTATGATCTCTAAAAAAATTTCTTTTTTCAATCCTAGCAGGCTTGCAAGCATTGCAACAAGAATTGTGTTTTTAACAACTTTATTCCATCCATGCTTCTTGATTTCGTTATCAGCCTCTATACCAATCACATTGGGCCTTAGCTTTAACTTTTCCAACTTTTCCTTGGTTTCCTGTCTTAGTTCTGCAGTAGGCAATATGATTGTTGCTTTTGGCTTAATCGCTTTTAAAAATTCCTCAACCTTGCTTTCTTCTATAAACATTGCAATGTCAAAAGAAAGGTCAAAGCTACTTACTGGCTTGTCTGAAATGCAAATCACATTGAAAGATGTTCCGCCTGTAATTCTGCTCTGATAATCACGATAGTTAAAGACATATAGGCCATGCCTCGTTAGTGCAGTGCAAAAAATGTCAGAGATTTTGTCGAGGCCTTGCCCTGCCTGGCCAGCCATCAAAACATTGAGCTTCATTTTCCTGCTTACCTCTTTTTCGCCATTGATATGCTTTGATCTTTTAAATCTTTTCTTTTTAATTGTTATTGCATAATGCAAATTTTTCACACACTTTCGAGCAGAAGCTGCAGAATTATCAAAACATTTTTTCAAGATTTTCAAACAAGGCCTAAGCAAGTAAGCAAGCTTAAAGTTTCTTTACCATATAATTTTGTTCAAGCACATAGCCAAGTTTTCTGTAGTATTGCCTTGCTCCAACTCCGCTTATCACTGCTATTGCATCATATTTTTGCCTCGCTGTTTCTTCTGCGGTCTCTAGCAACAGCTTGCCTATTCCTCTATGCTGCACTGCTCTTGCATTTTCTTTTAAAGCTAAGGCCTTTCCATAAACATGGAGCTCTCTTACCAATGCTTTATCTTTTAAGAGGGGAATGAAGGGCTTGTAAGGAAACCTAAGCCTTATTATGCCGAGTAAGATATCATTGGCTAAAGCTTCTATAAAAAATTCCTTGCCCTTGTTTGCTTTATACTCTGTAACTTTTATTTCAACATCCTTGATGCTAAATTTACTTGCATTGGCAAAGCCTGCAAAGCCGGCCTCCCTGCATCTTATACATTGACATTTTTGGCCTCGCTTTTCCATAATCTCCTTTATCTCCTGTCTCAAGTTGATGTTCACGATTCCTGCAACAAGCCATTGTCTAGGCACCTCTCGCATCACACGCATAATTCTGCAGTATCTAGGCGTAAGTAGCTTGAGTCTTATCAAGAGTTCTATAAGCTGGGTTTTGGTGTATGGCTGATATTTGCCCTGGCAATAAAGCCTTTCCAAGCCTGAGCCCTTTATAACCTGCGTCGGATAGATTTTTACATGATCTGGCCTAAAGCTTTCATCTTCGAAAAGTCTTTTGTACATCTTGACATCTTTCTCAAAGCTGCTTCCTGGCAGTCCTGGCATGAAATGATAGCCAATCTTGAATGCAGAATCTCTTAGCCTTTGTGTTGCCTCTTTTATTTCCTTCACACCATGTCCCCTGTTTACATTGCACAGTATTTTATCGTCTATGGCCTGCACACCAAGCTCCACTCGGGTAACACCAAAATCTAGAAGCCTTAGGATGTCATCCTTGCTGCATACATCTGGCCTCGTTTCTATGCAAAAAGCAACTACTCTGTTGTCTGAATTTTCATTCAAGCTTTTAGCTTCTTCCAGGCTTTTGGCCCTTTTCTTGTTTAGCGCATCATAGCATGCTTTTACAAAAGCATACTGATAATACTTTTCTGTCTCGAGAAAAGTTCCGCCTATGAATATAAGCTCAATCTTGTTTGTGACATGTCCCATTGCCTTCAACACGTTTAGCCTGGCCACAATCTGCTTATAAGGATCATAGCTGAGAGCTTTAGCCCTTAATATGGCAGGGCTTTCGGGAGTATAGCTTTTTGGCACGTCGAGGCTAGGGCAATAAAGGCAGTTGTGCTTGCAGCCTATGGGCTTTGTAACTACTGCTACCGGCAACACCCCGCTCAAGCTTCTTGTTGGCTTTTTTGGGTTTTCCATTCTATACTATAATTTTTAAATTTTAAATCTTAAAATCAACATGAGATTGCAGCAATCACAGCAAGAGGTTTGGAATGCTATAGCAAGGCAGTGGTTTCATTTCAGGCAAAAGCTCTTTGCAGATGTGCAGCATTGGCTTAATTTACTTTTGCAGAAGCCAAGGGGGAAGATTTTGGAAATTGGCTGTGGGAATTGCAGAAACTTGCTTCAGTTTGCAAAGGCTGGCTTTGAATGCTATGGAATTGATTTTAGCAAGGAAATGTTGAGACAGGCGAGAGAGTTTTGTAAAAAGCATGGCATTAGCATAGCTTTAAAGAAGGCAAATGCAGTTAAGCTTCCTTTTGGCGATGAGAGTTTTGATTATGTGTTATGCATAGCACTTTTGCATCATTTAAAGAAGAGAGAAGCAGTAAAGGCAGTCAAAGAAGCATGGAGGGTTTTGAAGCCTGGAGGCCTGGCATTTTTTTCTGTCTGGAGAAAAAACAAAGAAGTTTTGAGAAAAGCGAAAAAGGTTGACAAGAAAGGCAAGGCCTATCTTGTGCCGTGGTGTATAGAAGGAAAATGCTATTGGCGTTATTACTATTTTTTTTCTAAGGCTGAGTTGAAGAAAATTCTTAAGCAAGCGGGCTTTGAAATTTTAGGCAGCTCGGCAGAAAAAAATCTTTGTTTTCTATGCCAAAAGAAATAAAAAAGTACTTTGTTGCTACTTTGTTGCATGATCATTGCTAATTCATGCAGCACAGCAGAAAAAAGAAAAATTTTAAAAACCCTTGGCTTAAAATAGTATGCGGTATATTTCTGAAGAGCAATTCAAAAAGATTTTGGAGAAGTTGAATGTTGAATATAGGGGAATAACAAAAAGCGGAGAGCCGAGACTTGCTTACAACGGCAGAGAATTTTTTGTTGGAAGAAAAGAGAAAATTAGAGGAGGAGAGGAAGGATATAAGATTGATGTAGCTAATAAAATTATTCATCATGTTGCGTTAGAAAGAAGCAAGCAGGAAAAAAAGACACCAGCAGAAATTGGCCACTTGCTCAGACAAGAGCTGAAAGAAATCATTGGAGCTGATTTTTAAGAAGCCTTTCGAGAAGCTTTGGGAGCTGATAAAAGTGCCTTATCACAAAATCTTTCTTGCATTTTCTTTTTAACATTTCACATTTTTTTATCTCGAGGCTTGGCTTCTTGCTTATCAAAATCGCTATTGCTTTAGCGTTGTTTGCAAGCAAAACATCGACAAAGCTATCGCCTACAACAAAAACTCTTGGCTTTGGCTTGGCTTTCAGGCCCAAAAGCTCAAGTGCTTTTTTGATGAGCTCTGGATTTGGTTTTCTATGCTTAATTTTCTCCTTACACAATATCAAATCAAAGTAATCAAGCCTTAGCCTTACGAATCTTGCTATCTTCTTTATTTCGCTGAGCGAGGCGTTGCTTTCCAAAACAAGATAATAGTCCTGTAGTTGCCGCAAGGCCAAATTTACTTTTGGAAAAAGCCTCACATAGCGATAAGTTGTTTTTAAAAAATTCTCCTTTTTTTGTAGTGCCAATGCCTCTATTTCCTTCTTCGTCTTTTTTATTCCAATCTGCTTAAGGTATCTCCTAATTATTTCTTCCGAAAAAAATCCAAAAAGGCTGTCGAAGGTTTTAAAATCGATTTGTTTGATGCCAGCTTTTTTGAAAGTTAGGTTGAATGCAAGCCAATGTGCTTTTATGCTATTTACTAGTGTACCATCAAAATCTATAAACAACACTACACTTTTTTTACTTTCTTTTTCGCTTTTCCTTTTCCTCTTTTTTTCCATTATTCCAAAAAACTTCAGTTTTTAATTTTTTGTTTGTTTTCATTGTTTTTTACATGCCGAAAGGTTTTTAAAGTGTATTTACTTTTAAATAGTTATAACTACTATTAAATAGCAACTTAAAAAAATGCAAGGCATAAGCAAAGCATTGATTGCATTGGCACTGCTAACAGTGCTTGGCATAGTTTTGGCAATAGCATTTTTATCTAAAGCCATGCAAATGCCTCTTTCCTTCTCTAATGATATTGCCTCACCCAAAGACAGAATCAAAGAAGATGACATAATCGTGCTTAACGATAGAATCGTTATAGCAATTCCAAATGCTTTTTTGGCAAGGTTTACAGATACAAACAGCATGGATCCTGTGCTGGATGCAGAGGCAAATGCAATAGAAATAGTTCCTAAAAGCCCAGAAGACATTGCCATAGGCGATATCATTGCTTATCAAGCTAACGATGGCATAATCGTGCATAGGGTTGTGGAAATTGGTTATGATGAAAGTGGCTGGTATGCGATTACCAAAGGCGATAACAATGCTGTTGTAGATGGCAAAGTTAGATTTGATGCAATCAAGGGCATAGTTGTTGCCATTATCTATTAAATCCCTTCTTAGCTTGCAAATAGCTTCTAGCGTCTCAAGCCTTGATAGCTTTCAACTTTTCTTCAATTCTATCTTCCCATATTTTGCTTGCCTCTATCACGAATTCAGCTGGAGCCAAGATGCCAAACTCAGAAAGTATTGCATTGATGTTTTTGGCTTCGACAATTTCAAATGCAGGATTAACTATCTCTAAGCCCTTCACCTTTTTCATCCAAACTTCTTTTGCAGGCCTTTCCTCTATTATCTCTTTAAAGCCATACCTTGTTACAGGATCGTACTTCAGGCTTATTGCTGCACAATAGCAAGGCACATCGTACTTTTGTGCCATTTCCGCAAACATTCCGGTGCCTATCTTATTTATAACATCTCCACTAGCTGTTATAGCATCTGCCCCAAACAAAAACATGTCAGCCTTTCTTATAAAGCTTCTTGCAACACTGTCAACTCCCAACACAACCTTTATGCCAGCTCTTGCTAGTCTCTCAGCAGTAATTCTGCCTTGAAACATCGGCCTTGTTTCTGTCACAAAAACGCTTATGCCCCTATCCTTAGCATTTATCAAAATTTTCTCTACAGTGTTGCTATGACAATGGGTATAGATTTTTGCATTGTCTGGAATGAAATTTGTGGCATATTCGAAAAGTTTTTTGTCAAATTTCTCAAAGTAGTCTTGCATTTCATCTATCGCTTCCTGCCACTCCCTGCCCCTTTCCACCATGCTTAAAACCAAAGCGATGCTGTTTCGTAAGGTTGGTTCCGTCGGCCTTAAGCTTATGAGCCTTTTTATTGCTGCACTGTCATGCCTAAAACGCAAAGCCTCGAGAGCAGCCCTTGCTATACTCTCGGCTCCTTGAATTTTTAATGTCTCTATATCTTTGCAAATCTTTTCAAAAACCTTGCTTTTTGCCATCCTCTTTTTTAATTTTTAACTAAAGATGAGCCGCTTTTAAATTTTGTGCAAAAAAATGCAAAACAACAGAAAGCGGAGCAAAAGCAGGGAGCAAATCAAAAGCAACCCGCTTTGCCGAGCGCTTCTTCTATTGCTTCTCTCGAGCCATCTTTTACTTCTACATTTATGTTATAAGAGACTGGATATTTTTCCTTAACAACAAGTCTCAGTGGAATTTTTCTTGTCGGCAATTTTTCATAAGCCTCTTTCAAATCACACAAGCCTTTAAAGTCTTTTACTTCCTTCTTGTTTTCAAATTCTTCATAGCTCAAAAATGCTCTTTCTGGCCTTTGCACTGCAAAGCGTATTCTGCCGTCTTCATCTGTCTTGCCACTTTCGTTTAGGCCAAGCCCTTCAGAATATGCTTCTATTTCAACATTTTTCAACTTGTAAACTCTTTCTAGTTTCTTGCCAACTGGCTTAACATTAGTTCTTTCATCAACAATCCTTGTAACAACTTCGTCCCTCTCGACTTTTTCCCTCGTGCTTCCTTTTCTTGCTATCTCTACAATGCCAGCTATCGCACTACCTGCCAAAAAAATTAGCGCTGCTCCTGCTTCATCTTTTGCCTCTTGTGAGCCACTACTTTCTTCATCTCCACCACTTGCCAATGCTGCTATGCTCAAACCAGTGCCTATTAAGCCTACTACCAAGGCCACATAAGCCATGTCCCAAGGCTCGTATTTTTCCACCCTTATCTCTGTAACTCTTGCCTGCTTCTTGTCTATTTCTTTTTCTATTCTTTTGCTTATGCTGTATTCTTCTTTTGCAAGCTTTAGCTCTAGTGTATTGCCTACAATTTTTGCATGATATTTTAGCTCTTCTGCCTTTTCTGTCTCATAATCAGTACTTTTTTCTGTCCAACTTCTCATCGGATATTCGTTAGTCCTTGTTGTATAATATTTATAGCTGCCGCAAGCAGGAATAGCAAGAGAAGCGGCCAGTGCAGGAATGAGCATTGCTCTTAAGCCCTTGCTCGCAATTTTTTCAAGCAGCGCCATTTTGCTTTTTCTTAGTTTTCTTGTTTTTTAATTTTTTAAAATTTTTTCTCAAAAATTCTGCAAAGCCGGTAGTGAAAATTTTAGCGAGGAAAAAAAGATGCCAAAAAATTTAAAAACTGCAAAGAAGAAAGAAAGCATGGGGCTTGGGCTTGGTAAAAAGGCAGTAGGCTTGGTTTTTCCTTTCGTGCTTTATAATTCAGCTTCTGCAATAACAACTCGTTCCTATCAAGTCCCAGAGTTGCCATATTCAGAAAAGACAATAGAAGTAAGAATAAAGGACGGAAGTGCATGCCCAAACTGCTTACAAATAGAAATGCTCTATAACCATAAACAAAATCTTGAGGTTTATGCAGGAAACAAATTAGACTTTCCCGTCTTATCTACCAATCGACCAAAGTACATGGTGTTCGATGCGCCGTCATCCAATCTTGTCTTAGAAATCCCTAGAACTATCGAAGTACTCTCGTATGAGCAAACATGCTATTACTATAACCTAAAATCAAAAATCGAAACAGCACAGATAGCAAAATCTTCGCCATTCTGGAATGTTGTTGGCGAGCAGGCACTGAAAATTTTGGGAATTTATGAAGAGGTAAAGATGGTGTCTGAGGGAATGGAAAAAGCTTTTGGGCTGGATGAAGGAAGAAAGTTAAAGCAAAAGATAGAGGAAGCTGCAAGGCGGGAAAATTATGTGGTGGAAATTCCTCCTGAACATTGTGTTAGCCAAGCCTATGGAACGAGAATTGTGATAGATGTGAGGTATGATATCCTGCCAGAAATAAAGAGAGCGTTAAACAAGTATGGTGAAAAATTAGATGAAGCATATGGAAAAATTGCTTATCATCTTGTTTTTACAGGTGCAGATTCGTGGGTAACAAGGAAGATCGATGATAAAATCCCTATAACGCTTTTTTCACGTTGATTTGTGATGGTAGAACAAATAGAAGAGGAAGAGGAAGGAAACTTGCTTGCAATGCTTGTCTTGCTGCTTGCGGTAGTTGCTTTTTTGGCATTTTTGTTGCCTTCTAACAAAGGCTTTGTAGCTAGCGTTGTGCAAGAAAATGGAAAAAGCAATTTCATCCTTTTAGGCATTACCGCTTTTTTGCTTTTTGCCTTGCTAACAATTTTGCTTATCGCGATAAGGCGCGGTATGCAAGGTAAAAGCAGAGATGTGGAGCAAGAGTTGAGAGAATACATAGAGAAATGCTTGGCTAGAGGAATGTCAAAGCATCAGATCATGAAAAATTTGCTCGATGCAGGTTGGAGCAAGGAAAAAATTTATGACATGCTTAAGTAAAGCAAAAAAATTATCGCAGGCCGGTAACAAAAATTTTCAGAAAGTTTTTTAAATAAGCTGTTTGTAGTAATTTTAAAATAACAACAAAAAATCAAAATGAAACTGGAAAACCTGGTGAAGGCTTTAAGCTTTGTTGTTCCATTAGCCATAGCCTATAATGTCAAGCCAATTGGAGCACAACAAACACAGCAAGCACAGCAAGCACAACCAGTGCAACCGCAGCAGCAAACACAGCAAACACAACAAACACAACAAAGGCAATGTCCTTCGTATGTAAAAGAGTTCTGGAAGAGCCAAGAAGATTATAAAAACTCAATAAAACGCGATGTTTCTGGCGATGTTGTAATCTATACCATAAGCAATGCCGCGCAGCTTAAGCTTGGGATGGCGATAGGCGATATAATAGGAGAAGACCTTGGTAGTATAGTGGTTATTGGTTATAAAGCAGGTGGAAATGAAATGACAATGAGAGTAGAGGAAGGAGGACAGATTATAACAAAAAAGGTTAAAGGCGCAGCAAATGCACTCCGCATATATGCTTTGCTAAACCCTGATGTTTACAATTGTTTTGTTGAGCCTAAGGCTGAAGAAGCTAAAACACAAATTGCAAAACCTCAAGAAAAAACAGCAAAGGAAGAAATACTGCCTGAGCAAACGCTCGAGCAAAAAATCATCAAGGAGCTTGAGGAAGAAGAGAAAGGGGAAAAAGAAAAGACTCCGAAAGCAAGAAAGAAAGAAGTAAAGGAAAAAGAGAAAGAAGTAAAAGCAGGAGCAGAGGAAAAGGAGGAAGAGGAAGGAGGATTATTCATTTATCCTAGAAGAAGATTTTCTTTTTTTGGAGATTATTCGAGCGTTGGCAGTTCTAATGCGTTTGTTGGAGTTCTTGGCAAAAATTATACTTTGCTTGGTGAGGGTGGAGGCGGTAAGATTTTGGAAGAAGAAAAGTTTAAAGGACACAGAGAAAGCATTTTCGGCGATTATTTTGTAAGTAGCCTAGGCTTAGAAATTTCTGGAGGAATGTATAGCTTGAGTGGAGAAAAAAACGAAATAGAAAAAACCAACCAAGGCATGTCATTAGGCATAAGAAAGATATTTGATGATACATATGTTGGTGGGCATTTCTTTTATTTTGGTAAAGAGGGAAATGATAGATCTATAGAAACGCAACAAACATCTATAGAATTGCCTGAAGGAGGAAAAGACATTTACAGAATTGATATAATAAGGGACAACAAATACAAAAAATCTGGATATTCCTTGTTGTTGGAAGGAGGCAAAAGAATTAGAATTGATGGCAATAGCTTTACCATAGGTGGATTGTTTGAATATGCCAGGATAAAAGAAGAAACAAGAGTAAACCAGGTTATAAGCACGCCGGACGGAAGTTTTACAGAAACTATAAAAGATAAATGGAGCGGCAATGTTTTCCGACCAGGCTTAAGGTTTGGCTATGAGGCAGAAAACTTTGGAATAGAAGGAATATTGCTTGGAAGCGTTGGCGAAAAAAAATTCATTTCTAACCCTTTTGTAGGCAGTAGTCTTTTAGGATATGTAATAATACCATACAAAAATTTGGTGGTGATAACAGAAAAAAGAATCGAAGGAGCGATTCCCCTTGTGGTTAATGTGCAAAGCTATGATAGATATGAAGATTACGGAAGCTATGCTGGATTGCGCATATCTCTTGGAATAAACCAAAACCCAACCCATTGGAAAAGACTAAACAACTCAAGAGTCTATTTGCTAAATGAATTTGCAGACATTTTGGAAACATACGATAAATTAACCTTAAGCAATTTGGATGGCATAAATGGTTTTGGTGGAAAGATAGATGTTGAAGTTGGAGAAGGACAAAAACCAATATATGGATTTGGTGGCACTTACGGTAATGAGGATAGAGGAATTAAAGTAGAATTAGAGTATAAATTAGACACAAAAGGAAGAGATGGTATTGGAGGAAGAGCATGTAAGAAGTTGGGAAGCATCGATTTGTGCATAGGTGGAGAAGTAAAAACTGATGGTGATTTTAGCATAGATGGTGGGATAAATGTTGAATTTTGATGTGCCTAGAATGATACAAAACAAATTAAAAATCGGATCGAAACAATTCAGAACATTTTTTGAGTTTTTAGTAGCTTTTACTATAATTTTTGTTACATCTCTAGCTTATGTATCTGCTTTGAATGTAAAATTGTGGGAAAGTAAGCATAACAGCACATTGAGCTTGAGCATACTTTCTGCAAGTGCTTCTGACGGAATTGGTGTGAAAGAATTAAAGTTGTATGAAGATGGGTTGAGCGAAAACAATTTGATTGCTTCTAAGGATTGTGGTTATAATTATATTTGTCCATTAACAAAAACAGTACAACATGTAGAGAAAGGATATCATACTTTTTATGCTGTTGCCAAAAATAAGGCAGGTAGCACTGCTACAGCAACTTTAACAATCTATTTTGAAGGAATCAACAGGCCACCGCAGATAACAAGCAAGAATCCAGCAAGCGATGTTGCTATCAATGAGGGCTCGAGCCAGACTTTTTCTATTATTGCCAATGATCCTGATGGTGATGTGCTAAGCTATAGCTGGAGGCTTGATGGAAGTCAGGTTTCAACATCAACCAGCTTTACCTATTCTCCAAATTACTTTTCAAGTGGCCAGCATAGCATCAGCGTTACAGTTTCTGACGGCAAAGCAACTGCCAGCACTTCATGGATTGTTTATGTTAACAATGTGCTAATTCCTACAAGTTGTAGTTTGAGTTTCAGCAAGAGCAGCCCAATAAGCTATACACAGCAGCCCTTCACTGCTTATTGTAGTTGTAATAGTCAAGAGGCAAGCGCAAGGCTTTTGAGAAATGGGCAAGATGTTACAAATGAAATTGGCAGAGCTGTTACATTGCCTGCAGGAAGCTATAGTTATGTTTGTTCTGTTCAACAGACAGCAAATTATGCAGGCTCAAGTACTTCAGCAACTTTTGTTATCAACAAAGCGACAACAACATTAACGCTTGATGCCTTGCCTTCTTGGAATGTCGATGAGGGAAATCAAACAACAGTAAGCTGCAGCGCCAATAACAACGAAGTGCTTTTAAGCTTATACAGAAATTCTTTGCAGGTTGCTTCTGGTTATGGCTCGATAAGTGAAACAGCAACCTTGCCTGCAGGCAGCTATGTCTATGTCTGTAATACGACAGGCAGCCAAAACTACACAAGCGCAAGCACAAGCAACACATTGACAGTTTCTGCTTTGCCAGATACAACATCGCCTGTTGTGAACATCATTAGCCCAGAAAACACAACATACTCAACCTCTTTGATCGAGCTTAACTACACCGCAACAGATAACGTTGCTATAAGCTCTTGTTGGTATGATTTGAATGGCAACATCACTCAGCTTCCAGGATGTCAAAATACCACACTAACCTTGAGTGATGGTTTCTACACTTTAACTGTCTATGCAAATGACACAAGCGGAAATGTTGGTTCTGCCCAAGTGGCATTCACCATAATCACTGTGCAGCCAGACACAACGCCGCCTACAATTAACTCCATCATAGATGCGCCTGATCCTGTAACTCAAGGAAACAACATAACATTTACGGCGAATGTTACAGATAATGCAGCTGTTGATACTGTTTTGATCGAAATCCAAGGAACGAATTATACTATGGGCTTTGTAGGAAATGACTTGTGGGAGTTTGTTTTTAATACTTCCTCTTTAGCTCCAGGCATTTACAGCTATGTTGTCTATGCTAACGACACAAGTGGCAATATTGCAAATGCGACAGGAGATTTTAACGTGAGTGTGGCTGATGTTCAAGCACCTACAGTCACATTGATCTCTCCTTCCGATGGCTCAACCAATGGGCCGGATGTAACTTTGACATACAACGTAAGTGATGACATCGATGCCTTGCTTAACTGCAGCTTATGGACAAATGTGACAGGCACATGGCAAGTAAACAGTTCAAAAACAACGCCGAATGGATCGACAGATAGCTTTACTCTTTCAGGCTTGCCAGATGGCACCTACATCTGGAATGTCGAATGCATAGACAATGCAGGCAATGCAGCATTTGCACCAAGCAACTGGACTTACATTGTTAACACAACAATCCCGGACACAAATGCTCCGACAGTCACGCTTATCTCTCCTTACGACGGAGAAACAATCAACAGCCCAAACGTAACGGTTGTGTGGAACGTAACAGATGATGTTGACTTGCAACTTGATTGCGAAGTTTACAGCAATACAAGCGGAGCATGGCAAGTAGATTATACAACCTCTGTTTCAAATGCAAGTAGCGGAAGTTACACATTCACAAACCTCCCACAAGGTACTTATATTTGGAATGTCAAGTGTATAGATGATGCAGGCAATGCAGCATTTGCGGATCAAAATTGGAGCTTCGCTGTAGTTATAGTTATAAACCAACCACCACAAATAACCTTGAATTTGCCTGAAGACAATGCAGCATTTTATGTGCAGGACATAAATTTCAATTTCACAGCTACAGATGATTACAACACAACATTAAGTTGTAGCATTTATCTCGACGGAAACTTGAACCAAACAAACGACAGCGTACAAAATGGTACATTAACAAATTTCTTGATTGAAGGAATAAGTTATGGCACTCATCAATGGTATATAAATTGTAGCGATGGTGAATTGAGTAGTGTTAGTGAGGTTAGAAGCTTTAGCGTTGTATCTGCAGTTGCAAATTGGCCCGTTTTTAGCGAAGTGCTTTACTATGCTATTAATGAGCCTAGTGGTGAGTGGATAGAACTTTATAATCCGACATCTCAGCCTGTTGATATTAGTGGATGGGTGATCGAAGATAATGATGGAAATTGGACAATACCGGCAGGAACAGTAATAGATGCAGACCAGTCTATTACTATAGCGAGAAATGCGACAGAATTCTATAACATGTATGGTTGCCTGCCGCACTTAACTTATAACAAACAATTGGATGATGGAAGGGATTGGCTCAGGCTTTACAATGGCTCGATAGAGATTGATATGGTTAGATGGGAAAATGCATCTGTCGGATGGCCAATTTATGCTAATGACAATAAATCTATCCAAAGACAACCACCATGGCAAGATACAAATACAAGTGCTGATTGGATAAATGATTCAACACCTACACCCATATGTATTCCACCAATCTATAGCGTAGATGTTTGGGCTGACAGCTATTATAAACAAATTTCACGAGGCCAAAATGCAACATATGTAATTTACATAAATAACACTGGAAACATAGCCAATACATTTAACTTGACTGTACAGAATTTTGATAATGCAGATGTTGCAGAATTGAATATAAGCACAATAACATTAAATCCAGGACAAGTTGGAACAGCCTTGTTGGTTGTCAGCGATTTTGGCGTTGGAGCATACAATGTTATTATTACAGCCATCGATTCCGATAATCCAAGTGTATATGACATTACAGACAACATAACAACAGTCGTCATAAACAACGCTCCTGTTGCCAATAACGATAGCTATGTAACTGATGAAGATATGCAGCTTAACATAGATGCTGCTGGAGGTGTTTTAGCAAATGACAGTGATGCAGATGGCGATGCCTTAACAGCAATTTTAATAACCAATGTCTCTAACGGCACTTTAATCTTTAATGCCGATGGTTCCTTCACATACATACCAGACCCAAACTTCAATGGCATTGATAGCTTTAGCTATGTGGCTAGCGATGGTATTGATAATAGCTCTGTTGCCAATGTAACGATTGTAGTTAACCCAGTTAACGATGCTCCAATCGCTATTGATGACAACTATGTAACAGACGAAGATGTCCCATTAACAATCCCAGCTCCAGGTATTTTGGCCAATGACAGTGATATTGAGAACGATCCACTTACAGCAATATTAATAACAGATGTAACCAATGGCACTCTAACTCTAAACCCTGATGGTTCTTTCACATACACACCCGCTGGCAACTGGTCAGGAACAGATTCTTTCACATATGTCGCAAACGATGGCACAAACAACTCAAACATAGCTACTGTAACAATTACTGTTAACCCAGTCAATGATGCCCCGTATCTAATAGCATCGATCCCGGATGTTTCATTCGATGAGGACAGTTACAACGACAGCCTTGACATGGCCAGTTACTTTGCCGATGTAGACAATGCTACTTTGATTTACAGCTACGCAAGCAATGACACCAATGTAACTGTTAACTTTGTCGGTACAATTGCAAACATAACTGCAACAGCAAACTGGAATGGAGTTGCTGAAGTAACGTTTATTGCCAGCGATGGCCAATACAGTGCAAGTAACACAATCTTGGTAATTGTAAATCCTGTCAACGATGTTCCAACCACAACAGGCATTCCAAATCAAACACTTGCCGAAGATACAAACGCCACAATCGATATTAGCCCATACTTTAACGATGTCGATGGAGATACTTTAACATTCTTGATAACAGCAGAAAATGTTTCTGAAGTAGATTGCAATATTGTCAATAGCACTTATCTGGAAATGATTCCAGCTTTAAACTGGAATGGTCTAACAACATGCACAGTTCAGGCAAGTGATGGCAATGGCGGCACAGTTGACGCAATAGTAAATATCAATGTGACTCCTGTCAACGATGCGCCAGTGGCAAATGACGACTATTATACAATGTACGAAGATACAACATTATCAGTAAGTGCTCCAGGGATTCTTGCCAATGATACTGATGTAGAAAATGATAACCTATCTGTAAGAAATTGTAGCATTCCACTTCATGTCAGAAGCTTTGCGTGCAGTGCAAATGGCTTCTTTACTTACACGCCTGAATCTAATTATTATGGAGAAGTTACTTTTACATATAGAGCATATGATGGACAAAATTATTCAAACATAGCAACGGTAACAATTACAGTCAACCCAGTTCCAGACTACTCAGTTAGCATAGCTTCAGATTCACATTACAAAGAAGTTGGCTTGTTGCAACCTGCAACCTACTTGATTAATGTAACAAACACAGGCGATACCGCAGACAACTATACTTTGAGCATTAACAACATAAGTGGAGCAGATCATGCTGACTTGAATGAAACTGCCATAAGCAATTTAGCTCCTGGCCAAAGTTACATTGTAAGTTTAACAGTCAGTGATTCAAATCCAGGCGTATATAATGTGACTGTGACTGCAAGCGGCCATACAAGTGCGACAACACCAATAATCACAACAAACGTTACAACAACTGATAGTGGTTGGATATTTGAAACCTCATGGATTGATGGACAGAATTACACAGATCAATCCACAGGCATATTCCCAAACATCAATGACACTTTCATACGCATGTCGAATATTACAAATACAAACATAACTGGCAATCCAGGTAATGCGAGCAGGGCAAACATAACCAATTCGACATTGAACATCGTAACAATAAACGTTACAGTCGGAACATTAAAAATAGAGAACTCAAGTCTTTGTAATGTAGTAATAAAAGACAATGGCAATTCAAGTAAGGTTATAACCATCTATAACCAAGTCAAAACATGCACATATCCACTTACTATAGGATCTTTTGTTGAAAATAACACAGGTGATTTTGGAGGCGAAATTTCTTATAGTAATGTCACAAACAACTATCTTGAAGGTTTAATTTACATCACAAACTACTCAAATGTCAATAACTCAAACATAATCTGGTCAAACATTTCAAATTCAACAGTGTTTGATTCCACAATTAGGAATTCAACAGTAAATGATTCGACAGTAACAAGCAATTCAGTTATAGATAATTCTACAATAACAGGCGGTTCTGAGATTACAAACTCAAGCCTTACAAATTCAACAGCAGATAACTCGACAATCACAAATTCAACATTAAACAGCTCAAACGTTACAGATTCAGCAATAATAAATTCGAACTTAACAGGCTCAGATGTTACAGGCTCTCAAGTTACAAACTCTACTCTTACAAATTCAACAGTAGATAATTCAACAGTCGACAATTCAACATTGACTAATTCAACCGTAACAGATTCTAACTTAACAAACGTAAATGCAACCAACTCTACAATTGAAAACTCAACATTAAATAATGCCACATTGATAGATGCAAACTTAATTGACAATGTGCTATACAATGGTACAATAATAACGCAAAACTTTACTTATAATGCAACAGGAAATGGCCCACTCAACTTGAGCAACAGTTCAGCTTTGCCGGCAGTTGTTTTGAGCATAGTAACTTCTGGCCCATACTACGAAGACACGCCTATTACTTTCAATGCCGCGATATCTGGCCAATTTGATTTAACAAACAATGTTACGTATTGGTGGGACTGGACGAACGATGGAACCTTTGATTATAACAAAACAACAAACGCAACGAGCGATTTAGAAACTCATACTTATGACAAGGGAAGTTACACAATAAGGGTGAAAGTTAATGACACACATGGCACTTCTGCCTGGGCTACAGTTAGCTTTACTGTCAAGCAAAAATATGTGGAGGAGGGAGGAGGCGGAGGGGGTGGAGGCGGAGCAGAAGCAGCAGCAAATGTAACAAACGTTACAAATGCCACTCAACCTACGCCAACCCCTCAACCTCAACCAACACAACCACAGCCTAAGCCACAGCCACCAAAACCAACAATGCTGATAAGCAACGATGGTCTAGTAATAATAAAGCTTGGTGAAGAGACGAAAGTTTATAGCGATGGCAAGGAGATAGACATAAGCCAGATAAAGATCGAGAAGCTTGAGGGAGATGAACTAAAACTAGTGCCTTTGCCTCAAGATGTTTACCTAATTAGGGTTTACAAGATAACACCACCAGTCAAATTTAGCGAAGATGTCATGCTTGTTGTTAAGTACAAAGAGCATTTGGTGCCAGATGCCAATTTGTTTGTCTATGTCTATGATAAGGGCTGGAGAAAGCTTGAAGTTGTGTGGGATAAAGAGAACAAGCAACTTGTTGGCCTGGTTAATTCAGCAACTCTTGTAGGCTTGTTTACAGACAAGTTGGAGTATAAGAAAACATGGACGGCAGCTGTTGTAGGATGGCTTGAGACAAATTGGTATATTCCAGTGATGGGGGTTTTGGGCTTGATAATAGTGATATCTGCAATTGCATTAGTGATAAAGAAAAAGCGATAAGGCGTGAATAAAACAAAAAAGAGAAAGCAAAAATGAAGTTATGCATTTCTCTCTCTTATGAAAAGATCTATGAAGAAACTCTAGAAACTTTGTGCAAAAACAAAGTGCAAAGCATACAACTTTCGTTTTATAAGACTAAAGATGTTTATGGCATTGACTTTAAGCATTACAAAGAGATGTTGGATAAGGCTGGAGTAAAGGCAGAGGTTATACATATGCCAAAACTTGAAGCAAGCAACAATTTAAGCTTGGTTAAAAGGCTAAAAGATCTTTATAATGCTGGTGCTTTTGTTTTTCATTGCCATCCTAAAAAAAGTTTTGATGAGGAGCTTTATAGGCTTAGAAAAAAGAAACATGAGCTTTCTTCTTTGGACGCTAAGCTATGCTATGAAGTTCCAGACAAGAGTCTTGAAAGTTATGTTGATAAGATCAGAAAATTGAGGCTTGATTTGTATCTTGCATACGACACAAGCCACTCGACTGCTGACATGCTAAAAACAGTCGATAAATACTTTAATAAAATCGGCGTTATACATTTGAGCAACAGAGACAGCAGGCATAAACACTTGCCTGTTCATCGAGGAAACTTGCCACTCTCCATGTTGATAAGAACACTTGTAGAAAAAAGTTATAAAGGCATTGTTGTTTTGGAATACCTTCCAGATTTTTTCGATAAATTGATAGAAGATTATAAAATATACAAAATAATTTTGGGCTAAGAATTAGGCTGCTAAGCAACAAAAAAGCTCATGCAAATCTAAGCCCTCTTTCTTCAGCATTCTCTTGATCTTGTCAAAATCTATGCCTTTTTCAAGTTGACAGAGCTTTTTTATGTCTTGAACATCGCGCTCATTATGCCTTACAAGCTTTGATGCTATTATATACTCTGGCCTTGCCACGCTTATGCTTGCAGCAATGCCATTATTTTTTAAAACCAAAGGTTCAGCGCTAAGTATCATCTCAGCATAGTAGTCTTTCAGTGCATTGGCATCATCCTTGCAATAAGAGATGTTTAGCTTAATCTCGCAGCAATCATCCAAGCTATGCACTTCCAGTATTGGCTTTTTTACCCCATTTCTTTTTAGTATTAGCTGATAAACCTCTTCTCCTCTTTCCTCTTCTCTCTCCAGCTTATTCAAATCTAAAGATCTTGCAGAGTCAAGAAGGCATACGTCTATGTCATCGGTTTCTCTCAAAAGTCCATCGAGATTTAGGCTATCTATTGCTATATCATTGCTATTGCTTTTGGCTTTGGCAACCCTAACCTGCACAGCCGTTCCTCCTACAAGGCAGCCAGCAATCTGCTGTGCATTCAGCTCACTAAAAAAAGCTGAGAGTGCATAAAAATATTGCTTATTTTTGATTGTGTACTTTCTTTCTTTTACCAAAAGAAAAAAGAATTTAAAAATGTTTCTATTTTGTAGTGGCTACAACAAATTTATAGATAGACGCAGAAACAATGAAAAAACCAAAAAGCAATTATTTTATCACAAACCTTTTTTTGCTTTCCTCGATATAAGCATAAAAAAACTTTTCTTGCTGTTTTGTGATTTTGGTTTTGTAAAAAACGACATCTGCAAAGTTAGCCCGATTATAATTTTTGGCATTTCTTAAATCGGCTTCTGTCAAATCAGCCTTTTCAAAGTTTGTGCCATAGATATTTGCATTCTGAAAATTTACTCTTGCAAGTCTGGATTGTGCAAAATATGCATGCTTTAGATTAGCTTCCTTGAAACTTGCTTCTGTAAAAACCCCATACCAAAAATTTGCTTCCTCGAGATCAGATTTTTCAAAATTCACGTTGATAGCCTTGACATGTGGAAGCCATAAGCCCATTGCCTTAATACATAATTTCGAATTGCTAAAATCGATGCAGTTTCCTATTTTTTCGAAGTTCTGATCTTTTAAATAAGCCAGCAACTCTTTGTAAAGCCTATGCTTATTAAAATCTCCGCTTAGCTTTATATTTTTGAAATCTCTTTTACCATTCAAAACCTCATTAATAAATTCATCAATCGAAATTTCTTTCTGAATTTCTTCCAAAATTTTCTCCTCACCAATTTTTCTTTCAAGCCCTTCAATCTCTTTCATTTTTATAAAAGGGCCTCAAAACTTATAAGCCTTTTTGCCATTTGTTATCAAAAAATTAGATAAAAACAAAAAAGTTTCAATGTGTCAATATCTTTATCACATCATTATGCTTTAACAAATAATCCCTGCCAAGCCTCTGTTTTGTTATTGCATGGATGGCAGAGACAAACCTATTGCCGATGTCTTGATGAATTTTGTAAGCCAGATCTATAGCCTTGCTTCCAGGCGGCATTAAAAAAGCATCGGGCAAAACATTTCCGTCTTTGTCTGTAAATTTATTCTCGTTTTCCACAGGATAAACAACAAATCTTTTCAAAACTTCAAATGTGGCATAGTCTATTGCCTCTTGCACACCGGTGCTTTTATGTTTTTCCAAAAATGCTTTTATGGCTTCCAACTTTTTGTCATTCTCTTTACGTTCTTGCTTTACCTTAAATTCTGCACTTCCAGGAATGTATTCTATGTCTCCTGTCTTAGCCATCTCTTTCAATGCAAGTTCTGCTATAGCCGAAACAACAAAAACCTTTGAGTTGGTTTCTTTTTGAATCGCCTCTATGTTTTTTTTGCTGCCCTCTATATCTATTTTGTTTGCTACAACAACGATGGGCTTGCTTATCCTTCTGAGCTCCCCGACAAATTCCAAAATCTCTTCAGAACTCCATCGTTGAAATTCCTCATCCAAACCAGTTCTTAGCATGGCCTGCTTTATGCACTCTTCTGTTATGCCCAAACCCGTCAGCTTTGCCGTAAGCACTGCAATAGGTTTTTCTGTTGTAGCCTTTCTTTTCATAACATCCCATTCCTTTGTTATTAAGCCAAGGAACCATAGCTCAATTTCCTCTTCAAGCCATTTTACATCCCTTGCCGGATTGTAGCCAGTCGTGGGCCTTCCTTCTTCATTGGTAGTGCCGCTTGCATCTACTATATGAAGCAGTACATCCGCTTGCCTTAAATCGTCTAAGAACTTATTGCCAAGGCCTCTTCCTTCATGAGCCTTAGGCACGAGGCCTGCAACATCTATCACTTTTATAGGCAAGAAACGCCAACCATCTACGCAATATCCATGCCTCGGCTTACATTTTAAGCCTAGCTGTGTTTCTATACATCTGGTTTTAACATAGGCTATGCCTTCATTCGGCTTTATTGTTGTGAAGGGATAATTTGCTATCTCTACTTCTGCCAGTGTCAAGGCTTTAAAAAACGTGCTTTTGCCTACATTCGGCTTTCCAACTATTCCTATAAGCATGAAGATTAAGGCTGAGAGCTTTTTAGATTTTTGCTTCTGCTTAACTTTGTGCTAGTTTGGTTTTGTAACCTTATAAAAGTAGTAACAAACGAAAGATTTTTAAAGGCATAAAACATATTATTTTATGCCTAGCAAAAAGAATTTGGAGCAATTGATGAATTCTGGAAAGAGGGGCAATGGTGGATTGGTTAAAAAGCTAGCGCTTCCTTTACTTTTTGTTACTGCAGTATATGTTGGAGTTAAAATTGGAGTCAGAAGCATGGAGGAATCGAAAATGCAAAAGAACACTAGCCAACTTAGCCAAACAGCTCCTTATGTTTTGCAATATGAAAGGGGAAGGAAGATCTTTTTTCTCAACAACAATGGCCAGAAAGAAAATGTTGATGTGACTTATAATTACGATGAGGATAGCGGGCGATGCGAGGAAATAGTGAAAAGGAAAAGTGGATTAGAAGAAGAAACATTGGTTTATGATTGTGATAATGGGCGTATAGAAAGGCAAGAAGTAACAAAATATGAAAGTAAGGATGGCAATATCATAAAGCAAACCATAAGTTTTGATCGAGATGTGCCCGGGATATGCGAAACTGAAATATATAAAAATGGAAGGCGGCTTAAAGATATTAGCGATTGGGGTTGTAATGGAAAAATAGAGCATTGCGAAACTTGGAAGTATGATAATGAGGGAAGAGAAATTGAGCATACACAAGGACTATGCAATTCTTCTTTATATCAAAGTTGCGAGACCTGGGAATATAGCAAAGACGGAAAAGAAGAGGTGTATAGAAGGGATATTGGATGTAATGGTAGTGATGAAAATGATTTTTGCAATAGAACCATAGAAAGCGATGAAGGAAAAACAGAAATCACCGATATTGGCTGTGATTTGAAGGAATGTTTGATAGGAAAGCGTGATAAAAGTGGCGAGCTTGTAGAGACTGGTATTGATTATGATTGCGATGGTGTGCTGGAGAAAATAGAAATGACTGATGAAAGAAATACTTGTATAAGGGATTTAAATTTGGGCCAAGAATCGATAAGAATTTTTGACAAGGGATGTGATGGAAATATAGACAAATATATTGTAACAACATTTGACGAAAAAAGAGGAAAATATAAGATAGAATATTATGAATGTGACGGAAGGCCGGACAAGTATGGATTTTGCCCGATATACAAGAAAGACATTAACACCAGCACAAATTTGATGGATTATGGCGAGGATAATGAAAGTAGTACAAATGATTATTGAGGATTCAAGGAATGTTGGAAGGTCTCAACATTTAACAACTTTAATAAAATTTTTTAAATCAGTGCTTTGTCAATTGTAAAGGGCCCTTAGCTCAGCCAGGTTAGAGCGCCGGTCTTATATGGCCGACTGCCGCCAATTCTGGCAGGAAGGCGCTAGGATAACCGGAGGTCGGCGGTTCAAGTCCGCCAGGGCCCACGTGCCCCGGTGGTGTAGAGGCCAAGCATTCAGGCCTTTCGAGCCTGAGACCCGAGTTCGAATCTCGGCCGGGGCATAATAGAAAAAAGGAAAAAATGGAAACTGAAGGCCAAGGAAAAGAAAAAGACAAGGAGAAGATCAAGGAAGAAAATCTGAAGAAGATGGAAGGCATGTCAGAGATGTACAAGTTTTTGTCAAAGGAGAGTTTTGGAGGGAACGCAGGCTACTATCAAAGCGAGCCATGTGGAGCTGCAAATTTTTACTATGATGCAAGCGGCAAAATAGTAAAGTTTTCAAACTGGCCTGAAGAGGGGTTGTACAGGGGGACATTTACAGTGGTTTATCATCCTGGCTCTGATTGGCCTTTTGGGAAGATTGTAGGAGTTTATCTTGACAAGAACAGCCCAGAAGAGAGTAAGAGGATTTTGCAGGAATCGGTTGAGGAATACAATAAGTACATAGAAAAGAAAGAGAAAGAACAGCGCCATAACTAAGGCAGGAGCAAGAGGGCAAAATTTAAAAACCTATTAGCAAATTATTTTATGGAAATCGAAATAGGGAAGGTAACCCATTTTTTTAATGGGATAAGCGTAGCGGTTATAGAGCTTACAGACAAGCTTAGTGTAGGAGATAATATACATTTCAAAGGAGCCACTACCGACTTTGTACAGAAGGTTGAAAGTATGGAGATAAACCACCAAAAGGTTAAAGAGGCCGGTTATGGCGAGAGCATAGGGCTAAAGGTGAAGGAGAGGGTTAGAGAGGGTGATAAGGTTTATAAAGTTGTAGAGGAAGCAGTTGCAAAGCCTGAGCTTGAGGTAAAGGGAAAGGCAGGGAAGGCAGAGAAAGCAGAGAAGGCTGGAGCAGAAAAACCAAAAAGAGGGAGGCCAAAGAAAAAGTGAGCAGAGGGGTTGGGAGTGGTTGGGTTTGTGTTTGGGAGAGGGAGAGGAAGTTAGGACGGAAAATAAAACGAGAAAAGGAGCAATTTGATCGCAATTTGATTTTTGAAATTAACTCAAGATTTTTTTCAGGACTTTTTCTGTAGCAGAGAAAACTTGTTTTTTTGATCCAGCATTAATGATTTTGAAATCTGCATAGCGCTTTGTTATGTTAAAGCGAAAGATTTTGTTTTCTTGCTGCTCAGTTTTTATAAAATCCCCGAGGCTTTCCCTCGCCTCTTTGCCCCTTTTTCTTTCCCTTGCTCTTTTCCACCTTAACTCTACAGGTGCATCCACAAGAATCAACTTTGCATCAAAAGCCTTTTTAAGCTCCCTTGCATCTTCAGGATTCCTAAGCCCATCGACAACCCATTTTTTTTGTTTTTCCTTCAAAATTCTTGCAATGACTTTTTTTATAAAGTAGGCTGGATCTTTAGCTCTGTATCTTGCTTGTAGGTTATGCAAGTTCTCTCTCGTAGGCTTTATGCCTCGCTTTCTTGCTATAGCCCTTACAAGATCTCCCATAACAACATGCTTAAACCCATGCTTCTCTGCCAAGTATCTTGCTATAGTCCCCTTTCCGCTTGCGATGGTGCCCATAATCCCTATAACTATCTTGTCCTTTGCTTTCATTTTAACTTTTCAATGCAAATCAAATATTCAATTTTTACATTTTAATTAATTTCTTTACTTTTTTAAAGTGACAAAGATTTTTATAGCAAAACTCTGTCAACAGTTATGTGGCAGAAGAGGCTTGAGGAGTTTTGTGAGAAGCATGGCAGAAAAGTTGTGTATAAGGCTTTCGAGATGGATGGATTGATAGCTAGGGTAGTTTTGCCGGCAGAAAAAATAATGAGAGAGGATGAAAAATATGAAAGGTATGTGGTTCTTCAGTATTATGGCTTGGGTCAAGGCCAAAGCACGCTCGATTTGGCATGGCTTCCATTGCCTGATCATAAAAGTATAGAAGAAACTTATGTTAAGGAAATTTTGCAAGAAGGCAAAGCTTATATCGCTGCAGGAGGATTTTTTTGCTATGACAAGCACAAGCACAGCATAAATTTTTATACTCTCTACTCCCCAAAGCACAACTTTCCTTCTGAAATTTCTGAGTTTTATGTTGAGGATGTTGCGGCATATCTAATAGAGCAAAGTGGATTGAAAGAGGTGAACAGAAGCATAAGCAATGGATTGGTTTATTTGAATGCATGTAAAAATATAATCGAGAAAAGCAAAACCAAAGAGGAGCTATATGAAAGGCTTATAGACTTTTATGTTAAGGATAGAATTAGAATAGAGAGGCCGATTATAGCTGAACATCTTAAAGCAATTAAAAAAATGAAAGAAATGTGGCCATAGCCATGGAGCAAGGTTTGGAAGAGGAAATTGAATTTTGGGAAAAGAGAAAGAAGGCAATTATCGCAAAGACGAATAGAGAATATAAACACCAGGATTTTGTTGCTATCGATTTTAAGCCACTCGGCTTAGGCTGTGAGGTTGCATTTAAGAAAAAAAGCAAAAAAGAAATAGAGAGCAGCAAGTGTGCAAAAGAGTTGTGCGAGGCAGCTTGCTACGCAACACTTCTGCTTTCTTGTGGCTATGCAACCGATAGCTACGGAGCAAGTAAGGTTGAGATGATAACTGGATATTTTGGTGGATGTTTTTCTGAGCAGATAAGCAAAGATGCTGGCATCATATATGTTAATGCAAAACCTTCCACAAAAATAACAAGATCAAAAGATTACATCAATGTAGATTTTTCATACAAAATATATGAAAGCCATAATCAGAAAAATATTGCCTCGGGCTCCTTGAATATCTCATTTACTTATAAAAATATAAAAGAAAAAAGCAAAAAAAACAAAAACTAGCTGATAAGGCTTTCTTCTTCAGTTAAAGATTCTTCACCAAGATTGACATCGATGTTAAGCCCCTCAACTTCATTTATCATTGCATCTACTTCATCAGCCTCTGTAGCAAGAGTTGTCTCATTCACCTTTTCTTCTTTCTTGCATCCGCTCAGCATTAGGCCAACCACAGCCAACAAAAACAGAGCTACTAAGATAAGCCCAGCCTTGTTCTGCTTTCTCATTTGATTTTATTGTTTTTATTTTTAAATTTTTTTCCCTGCTTGCTATTGGTTTGCTTCTTGAGCGGCTTCTGTTTGTCCTGTCTGTTCAGTTTGCTCGCCTTGGCCTTCACTTCCAGCTTCCGCAGCTCCTGTCTCTCCACCTGTCTCTTCAGCAGCCCCTCCAGTTTCGTTACCAGTTTCATTTTCTGTTTTTTCCTTTATCTCTGCTGACTTCTCTATTTTTTTCTTTTCTTTCAACTCTGCTATGATCGATTTGAGTATTTTGTTAGCTTCCTTCAAATGAGCCTTAGCTTGTTCAATGTAGCTGTGAATAAGTCTTATGCTCTCTCTGGTTTCATTTGCTGTTATGCTCTCTTGCCTTGCTTTTAGATCTTGCCATATTGCCATTGCGCTTTCTTTAGCTTGCTTTGCAGCTTCCAACTCAGCCTTCAAAGCAGCTATCTCCTCGCTAAATTCTCCTGTCGCATTTCTCTTTTCCAAGAATCTTTCTAGCTTTGCCTCTATTCTCTCTGCCTTCTCTGTTATAAGCCCAATCCTTTCAAGCCTTCTTTCCTCTATCGCCTTGCCTATTTCAATTCTAGCCTTTTCTCTCTCCTCTTTGTACTTCTTGATTGTCTCTAGCATTGCCTTGGCATCAGCAGCCTTAACAGCAGAAAGCTGTTGTAGTCTTGCTATCTGTGCATCTATTGCATTAGCAACTCTTTGCTTTGCCTCTTCACTCATATTTTCATTAGCTAGCACTCTTTCCTTAACTTCCTCAAGCCTCTCAATTGTGGAATTTATTGCAAGGCTGAATCTTGTCCTTGCCAACTCAAGAGCCTCAGCCCTTACTTGCTGACAAGCAGTCACATTGGCCTCAGGCCCTTTACACTCTTTTATTTTTTCTTTTATCTCTGAAATTTGTGTTTTTGTAGCCTCAAGCCTTTCTCTCAATTGCTCCCTAAATTGTTCCCTGAGTTCCAACCTATCTCTTTGTGCTGCAACAAATGTAGCAAAAACACTCAGCACTAGCAAAGCCAAAACACTTGCAATCACCAAGCTTCTTATTCCTTTTTCGATTTTCATTTTTTTTATTTTTTTATTTATTTAGTTATTTGGGTTTTAAAATTTATTGTTTGAATGATTGTTTTGAATTAATCTGTAAAATTCCCTTAATGACATAATTTTTTGTTCGCTAGATATAATTTTATACTTAACTTTATCAAGCAGTAAATATCCAAATATCATTTCTGTTTCCATCTCTTTGCTGACAGGAATTTTCCTGCTGCCAAGGTAGAGATATCTTTTTCTAACATCAGGGTCTTCAGCGATATATGCTTTAAGATTTCCGGTTGCCCCAAACATTATTTCCTCCACCTGCAACATTTCTTCTAAATTAAAACCTTCCTTCTTTGTGCTTTCGCCATCCATTTTTCCTTTTTATTTTATTTATAGTTTTTTATCATTTCCAAATATTCATCCACCGTAAAAGCGATGGGCTTCTTTTTCCTTACTGTGTATTTTTTCCTTTCCAATACAAGAAGATTGGCTTCGATTTGCTTTTTCTCTGCTTCACCCAATGCATAGAGCTTTCCATCTAACCAAAGTTCATTCAAGTTATCAAACCAGTACGCACTCTTTATCAAGTAGCCTCCATCTTTCAGACTTAATGCTAGCTCTAGCTTAGTAGCATTGATTTCTACTGGGATCTCTTCTTGCAATGCCTCTACTTTTTCCTTCTCCATTTTCTCAATCTTCTCAACCAAATTTTTTTCTATTTTTCCCATAAAAACAACAGAAGAATTAACTATATAAACACACTTTCGAAAGCCATCAAAAAATTGCTTTATTAAGCTTTACCTCTTTAAAATTTGAGAAAGTTTTTTTGAAAAGTATTTGCTATCAAACTTTTGATAGAATTTTTTCTGCTTTTTTGCCTGTTAAATTTAAAACTTTTCAATTATGTTAATAAGTCTTTCCAACATAGACAAAATAATCGGCCTTGTTTTTGCAGATGAGGCACTTTTCCTCGTCAACAGCTCTATTGACATCTATAAATACAACTTTAGCTGAAAGACTTTCTTTTATCTTTTCCTCGCAACTCCCTTTGCATAAAGGTATTAGAGCAACTTTCTTTGCCTCTATTATTTTTGCAAGTTTTTGCATTGCATCGTCAGCTTCCTTTATTTCTTCGATCTTTGAGTAAAAAGCTTGCTTGGATTTTTCAAACAAGTTATGCTGTATCTCATCGCATAGCTTCTTTACTTTTTCCACTATGTCTTTATTGCTTTTATACTTAAAAACTTCCTTGCTTAACGTATCTCTCCTAAAGAGCACTATCTGCTTGGCTTCTATTTCTTTCTTGCCAATCTCAATTCTTATAGGGATTCCTTTGAGCTCATGCTCATTAAACTTATAGCCAGGCGTGTATTGCTCTCGATCATCGACAAAAGCATCAAAAGCTTGTAAAAGTTTCTCTAACTCCCTTGCTTTTTCCAAGACCTTTTCTTTTTCCTCGCCGTAATAAATTGGAACTATCGCAACCTTTTTTGGTGCTATCCTAGGAGGCAAAACAAGGCCTTTGGTGTCAGAATGAATTGCAAACATTGTGCCAAGCATTCTGGTGCTTATTGCAAAGGTCGTTTGCCAAGCATATTGCTTTTTACCTTCTTTATCGAGGAATTGAATGTCATATGCCTTAGCAAAATTCTGGCCATCATCATGGAAACAAGGCCCCTCTATGATTCTGCCATTTGGCAATATGTAATGGAGCTTCCAACTTGCAATTGCTCCTGCAAACTTTTCCTCTTCAGTCTTCTTACCTATCAAGCCATATAAAGCCAAATAGTTTTCACAAATTTCTTTATAGGCATTTAATATTGCCATCCCTTCTTTTACTGCCTCTTCGTGGCTAGCATATGCTGCATGCAGTTCATTCCACAAAAATTCTCTTGTCCTGAAAAGCGGGACAGGATGTTTGAATTCCCATCTTACTACATTGTTCCATTGATTAAGCTTTAATGGCAAATCTCTATAACTTCTTATCCATTTTGAAAAAGCCGCATACATGATTGCTTCTGATGTTGGCCTTATTGCTAATCTTTCAGCCAGCTTTGATTTTCCTGCCTCTGTAACCCAAGCCACTTCTGGACTAAAGCCCTCTACGTGCTCAGCCTCCTTAGCCAATAACTTTTCTGGGATGAAAAGTGGGAAGTAACAATTTTCTACTCCAAACCTCTTTAGCATTTCATCACAAACCTTTACTAAGTTTTCCCATATCGCATAGCAAGGTGGCCTAAAAATCATGCAGCCGCTTACTTCGCTATAATCCATAAACCCGCTTTTTAACATGAGCTGTGTAAACCATTCAGAAAAGGCATCTTTTTCAGCAGTTATGCCAAGAGTTGCTCTCTTGTCCCTCCCTTCTCCCTTTCTCTTCCCTTCCCCTTCCTCTTTTCCCTTGTTTTCGTTGGCTTCTTCTTTTGAAATTTTTCCCTTCCCTTTTTGCATAATTTTCTTTATCGAAAAAATTTATAAACCTTTTTCTATTAGCTTCTTTAGAACCAGCATAAAAATGGTAAAAAGAGGTTTGCAAAAAGAAAAAAAAAGAAATATTTTGTCGATATTTGGTAACTCTTTTACAGAATATTGGAAAGCTCTTCATGTTGCTTTGCCCATGCTAATTTTTTCGATCATAGCCATCATACTCTTTATTGTTTTTGCTGTTGTTGCTTTAGCATTGATGCTCCCCTTGCTTAACTTTGGCCTTGACAGCAGCATTGGCAAAAATCTCTCTTTTCAGCCACAACCTTCTCCTTCGCTTTTGTTTTCTAATCCCAACAGCTTAGTTAAAAACCTTACCATCTTGCTTGTTGCTGGAGGAATCCTCTTTATTGTTGGCATAATTCTCTATGCAGTCTTTTTTTCCAGCACCCTTGTTTTTGCTAAGGAGCTTGTAAAGAGTGGGGGAGGAAAAATAAAGGCAGGAGGAGCAAGAGAAAGTTATTTCAAGTTAAGTTTTAAAAATGGGAGGTATTGGCTTAAGTTGATTGGTGTTGGTGCCTTGCAAGCAATATTGGCAATTGTTTATTTTGCAATTGTTATAGGCATCCTTTTTGCAGTCAAAAATCCCATAGCAACTGCCATTATATTCTTGATAAGCCTCATAGCAGCTTATTTCTTGTATATTTTTATAGCGCCCATGCCATACGCACTTGTTTTTTATGATGTCGGCGTATTTAAATCGTTTAAGGTTTCTGTAAAAAATGCTGCTCATTGCTATTGGCCCCTGCTCGGCCTAATCTTGTTGATTGACCTTTGTGCAAGCGTAGCTTCGTTTGTAATTGGCTTTATTCCATTTGTTGGGATTTTTATAACCTTTCTTGTCAATCTCTTGTTTTTTATACCTTTTAAGGCTCTTGCCCTGATGCATTTCATCGACGAGAGATTTTCTGTAGCTTAAAAAAGCCACACTCAGTGAAAGTGAGTTTAATTAAAAATTTAAAACAAGAAAGTTAAACAAAATTTTTTAAAATTAAAAACAAAAGTATTCATGTTAAAAGAGAAGAAGATACTGGTAAGCTCTTTTTTTGCTTTTATTCTTTTTGCCCTATTTTTAGTTTTAGTTCTCCTAGCCATAAAATTTCCCCATACGAGTAAAGCGATTTATGTCGATACAAGTAGCAAGATACTGGCAGGCGTCTATGAGTTAAGGCTTAGGGAAGGCGAGCTTCTGCCCCTCAACACCACTGTTAAAGTAACTTTGGAAAAGCAGGGAAGGATAAAGGAAAAAAATCTAAGCCTAAAG
>Ga0207433_10000913_pt1 | contig 66176 bp, 72 predicted proteins | sample YelNatPaOPGAMG01_FD_187559 | JGI IMG/M metagenome (GOLD analysis project Ga0207433, IMG submission 187559) | Hot spring thermophilic microbial communities from Obsidian Pool, Yellowstone National Park, USA - OP-RAMG-01 (SPAdes) (version 3) | ecosystem: Environmental > Aquatic > Thermal springs...
AATTGTTTTCCAATAAACAGAAGGATCTGTTGATAAACCTTCAGGTTTTGCCCAAACTGAAAATGAAAAACTACTTTTTGTTAAATATCTTAAATTATTTGCTCTTGGAATATAAGCGCAATCGTTTAATCCATCGAATCTGTAACCTTTTCCAGAAATTCCATCTGTTAAAACAGCCCATCTTGAAGAATCTGTTCCAGATTTTATATGATTTTTATTTCCAGTTTGATCTAATATATTATCATCTAAGTTATAATATGCTGCTAAATCACTAGAATAAACAACTTTTCCAGTTGTTTTAGTTAAAACAATGAATAATCTATCAAAAAAATTAATTGAGAAAAAAAATATCAACAACAAAAAAACTATAGTTATTAGAACTATAGGTTTAAAATATCTATTATTAATCTCCTCTTTTTTCATATTATTTTTATACTAACTTTATTTAAATACTTTTCTTTTTAGTTTTTTAAAATACAAGTTTTTATCTTTCCTATTTGTTTTAATTCCATTAACACGAGAAAAATCCAAAATTTATTATAATCAAATTTAAAAAAATATACTTAACTAATTTAATTAATGTGCAATAAAAAATTATTTTTAAATATTTTTGGATACTAGATTAAAAGGATTGAAAAATTTTGGAGATTCCTAGAATTTCTAACTTGAAATGGAAATAAAAATTTATCTATCGCTATGTTGTAAGAAGATGTGTTTCATTTTCAGATCTTCTAACTTGCCTATTTATTAAAATAATCCAGATTATTTTATTTATAAACTCATCCATGAAATAATCCATCAAATATTTACTCAGAATAAAAATATAAAAAAATGAGAAAAAGCTCGGTATTATATAAACAGAAAATACAGAAAAGAATCTCTAACAATAAGGATTCATATTCAACTTCATGCAATCCCATCCATATATATTTAAAATTTTTTGGAGAAAAAAAGATTTGGAGATCTAGGATCCGTAAGTCTAAAGAATACAAAATTAGCTATCCTATTATTAAAATTTATATCCCTATATCTATTAAATGCAGAAAAAGAAATCCGTTTAAAAATTAATTTAGATTAAAATACTCAAATACCTCTCCTATCTAATTCATTTTGGATAATTGTCAATGCTTGTGAAGCAAAATAAACAACATTTCCAACACTAATTTTTTTTATTTTCATTTTTTTTAATTTTTTTAATTCCTTTTTTGGTATTCCTTCATGATCTCCTAAAATAAATACAGGATTGTTTTTTATTTCAGTTTTTCTTACATCCTCTCCGTTTTTATCCAAAAAATAAATAGGTTTATCTTTAATTAACTCTGAAACAACATCTATTAAACCTTTTTTTTCTATATAATAACCTTTCATAACCTCCTTTTTAATTCCGGGTTTATATTTGTATAAAATTTTTTTAATTAAATTAGCAACATCTTTTTTGCTTATATCGTGTTCAGAATCTTCATTTAATTTTTTTCCAGGGAACATCTCTATATGTTTTGGAGGATCAGGAGGTCCATTAAAAATTAAATGAAGTTTAACATCTTTTCTTATGTTGTGGGATATAAAAAACGCCATTATAACTATTTGACATGCAATATCCATCCTTCCAGCTTTCATTAAATCACTACCAAAATTTCCAGTTGTTCTAGCCTTGCTTGAAAAATAAATAAACTCCCTCATATAAAAAAATACAAATCAAACTTTAAAGAATTAACTATATTATTAAATATCTTAAAAATTTCTAGTTAATACAACAGGTCTTTCATCAACATCACATGGACAAGCTTTGTTACAAACTTTTTTTACTCCAGTAGAATTCAAGAAGCAATCATTAGGATAGGTTCTTCCATCTTCTCCGCACACAGGCCTATAGTTCATTGTACAAACAATAGGGATAGGTTTTGGTTTTTCAGGAGGAAACAAATCTCTGCATCTTTTTTGGCATTCTTTAAAATTTATAAGATCCTCTTTTTTATTTAAAATACAAACTTTTTTTTCATTCTCTGCTGATATCTTACATTCATAAAACTTTATTTTACAATCCTTTTTTATTTCAAATTTTTTTTCTAGTAATTCTTTTTTTGTTAAATTTTTTATAACCTTTATTTCAGAAGTACAATTTTTATAATCTTCTCTGCATTTTAAAAAACTATCACTAAAATTTTTTATGCAAGGCCTATAAAAATCAATATCTTGATCTAAAAGAAAAGGAATTATCAAACTACAGTTTTGTAAACATTTGTAATATTCACTATTATTTTTTATGTTTTTATTTAAATAATTTTCATAACTAAGATTTAACAAACTATCTGATGAAATTAAAGAAGAACTAACTAAAATTAAAAAGATTGCAAAAACCGTTAGCATATTGTTTTTAATTTTCATTTTTAATTATTGTACATGTACACTATTTAAATATATTTATAAAATATTTTAGATTTTATAAAATAGATTTTATAAGATATCCTATTTAAAAATCTATATTAATTTAACACTAATTCTGGTTTTGCTAAAATGTAATCCTCTTTTGTACCTTGATTCTCGATCTTTCTATAGATTCCAATAAACTTTTCTTTACAAAATACACAAATTAATTCTGAATCAGGGATTTTTCCATCTAAGTCTTTTATCATTAAAGGCCTGCCGTTTAAAAGACCATTACAAGCATCTTTTTTTACTTTAACTTTGTTTATAACTTTTTGAATTATCTCTCCAGGAATCAAAATTTTTCTTAATTCCTTTTCATCATTCTTTTCTTTCCATTTTTTAAAAGCTTCTTTAATTTCCTCAATCTTGTGGCTGTTTTTAATAGAAAATATTCCTGCTTTTGTTCTTCTTAATTCTATCATATGCGCACCTCCTATTTTTTCTCCTAAGTCAGATATCAATTTTCTTATGTATGTTCCTCCCTGAACATAACACTTAAATTCAGCAATTCTCCCTATTTTTCTAACAATCTGAAATTCCTTAACCTCCCTTTCTCTTAAAATTCTTTTAACTCTGGATTTTACTGGAGGTTTCTGCATTATTTTTCCAACAAAACTTTTTGCGCATTCTATTAATTCTTTTTCTTTTATATCAGAATGCAAATACATCTTTCCAACATATTCTTTGTAATGTCCAATAAAATATTTAGAAAGCCTACATGCTCTATTTAATGCAACAGGCAAAACACCTGTTACTTTTGGATCTAGTGTTCCAAAATGCCCTGCTTTTTTAGCGCAAAAAATTTCTCTCACAATATCACAAACTTTAAAACTAGTTGGGCCTATTGGTTTGTCTACATTTATAATACAAAAATTTATAAGTTCATCTATAGGCTTCGTATTCTGAACCTTTAACATATTTAAATCTTTAAAAAATTATTTTAAAATTTTTAATATTTTTTCAAATCTAACTATTTTAAAAAACTATTTTAAAAATTTAAATTTTTTCAAGAGAATTGAACTTTTATTCCACCAAAACTTTTTGCTATTATATTATATAAAAATGCAAAAACCATACCAGCCAAAAAACCTAAAATTCCATAAAAAAAAGGTAGTATTATTACTATTCCTAAAACAGTCAATATAAAAGGATTAGCTAATTCTAACTCCATAAGAAGAACAATAATTGAAAAAATTATACCAATAAAAAACATTACAATACCTTGAATTTTCGCTAAAGACAGAACCTCAACTTTTTTAATTTCAACTAAATTCGATTTCATTAATTTTTTAAGATTTATTAGTTAATAAACTTTTCTACAAATATTTTTAAAAATTTTTTTGACATTTTCTCGATTCCAATTATTCCTAACATTAACCTATAATCCAATAAACTTTAATCATAACAACTTTATAAAAAATCAAAAATTTTTGATTTAAATTAATACTCTAAGAAAAATTCTTTTATTATGTTAAAGAGTTTTTTTAAATCTCCATTCTTTCGATTAGGTATTTTAAAATCTAAATAAATTTATATTTCTTTCCAGAAAAACAATTTATCTGACTTGGTCGAATCTAATTTTTTTATTTTTCTTAATTTTCTTAACTCTTTCATATTTTCTGTTGCCAATTTTAAAGTCATATAAGGCATGTGTATATTTTTTAAAATAAACTTTTTAACTGCAGAAGGTTTTTCTTGAGACATCTCTTTTAAAACAAAACCAACAGCTTCTTGTATTCTTCTTTCTTTGTTATTGATGTTATCCTGTAATATATTTAAAATGAAATCTGTTTTTTCTTTTTTTATCAAACGTATTAAGGAGATTATAACAACTCTTTTAATCCAAATATTTTTTTTCTTAGAAAGTTTAATTAATTCTTTTTTAATCTTAGGAATCTTAATTATCATATCTCCTATTATATTGATAGAAATATAATCTGCAATATCAAAACTTTTTATATCCTTTAATTTTGATTTTACGAATTTCCATGTTTTTATATTAAAATCTTCTTTATAAAATTCTAATGCATAGATAGCCAAATATTTTTTTCTATAAATACACGATGTCCATAATTTATTAAACACCTTGTAAAAATCATTTAATTTATATTCATCATGCAATCTTTTTGCCAAAATTTTGATTTCAGGTGTTTTATCTTCATAAAAGCTATTAGAATTATCTATATACCTTTTTATATCTTTAATTATCTGTTTATTCTCTAATTTTTTAAGTTCCTTTCTTAATTTATAGACCATTTCTATCTTCCTTTTTGTACTCTTTTATATCCTATGTTCTTTGTTTTTCTTGACTTTTCTTTAAATACGTGTTTTGCTTCTTTAGCCTCTTCTTTTTTAATTTTCAAATCCTCTTTTTTTATTTCTTCTATCTCTTCTTTTTCAGAAACTTTTTCTTTTGAAACATCTTCTTTTCTAACAATCTCTTCAGAACCGAGTTCTCCCTTTGTTTCTCCTGATTCTTTTTTCTCAGCCTCTTCCTCTTTTTTGATTTTTTCTTCAATTTTCTTCCTAACTCCAAGTTTTATCTTTTCTTTTTTAATTTTTTCAAATTTAACATGCTCTGGAATATTAACCAACTCAACTCTAACACTTTCATCTTCATATTTTTTTGCTTTCACTCTTATTTTTGCAGGAGGTTTTCTCATACCTCTAAACCTTATCTCGTTGTTTAAAATAACATCTATCTTTATTTTCTTTAAATCCCTATCATAAATCTTCATATGTCTAACTAAAAAATTTTTTATAGCTTTTATTGCTCTGTTTGCTCTTTTGTACTTAGCAACCTTCAACCATTCTTTTCTTAAAGGTATTGTATACTCTCTTTCCAATATTATCTTTTGTTCTGTTTTTTTGTCTTTTGCCATCTTAACCTAGATAATGTTTATCTTGTCTTCTTGGTTTTATTTTTAATTTTGTTCTTCTCCAACTTCTCTTAACATTGGTTACTTCTGCAGGGTGTATTTTTTTTCCTTTTCCAAATTTTTTTAAAACAACCCATGCAGGAGCCCACTTAGTTTGATTGTTAGCTTTTCCTAATTTTAATTTTTTTTGATATTCCCTTTTCATTTTAACTAATCCCTTCTAACAATTTTATTCCTTTTTCTGTTAATCTTCTTCCGCTTCTCATCTTAGGATCTTTAAACTTTTCTAAAATTCCGGCTTTTTCTCCTTGTTGTAATATGGTCCTTATTATTTTTCCAGATCCTTTTTTGAATTTTTCAGGTTTCATACCTCTTTTTTTTCTACTACCATACCTAGTTCTTAATCTATTAACACCAACAACTTTGTTTATGTATATCTGTCTAAGAATACTCGCAGCTCTTTTGTACCAAAAATCAGGATCTGTTGGAGGCCTACTCTTTGAACATCCTGTTTTAACAAATAAAGACCATTGAGGTTGTTTAAATTCTGGAATTTTTTTTAAAGCTTCTGCTAATTTTTTGTTATACTCATGAGGGTTCATCGAATATACTACAGATGGTTCTTTCATTTTCTTATGGTCATGCTTTTCAGCATTAGAATGATTCATAGAATCATTAGACCTAAATAATCTAATACTAGTCATTTATAAATTTATTGATTTTCAAAAAGTTCAACTAAGTTTAATCTTTATAATCAATTAAAATTATAATAAAACCTTAGAATTTTACAAAATTTTAAAAAACTTTAAATAAATTTAAACATTAGTTTTGTTGTTTTTAGGTTTTCTCCATTTTTTTAAAAAAATAGTGAAACCAACTATTCTATAAGTATAATTATTGCCTAAAACATAGCTTAAATGATCTGCATACCTCTTAACATCTTCCCTATTTTTTCTTCCACTTTTCAAAACAGATATCTTTATATTTTCAACTTTAGGTTTTTCAAATCTTTTTTTTAATTCTAATATAAAGTTATCTGTTAATCCTTTTTTTCCTAACTGAATTTCTACAATACTCATCTTATATTAAATTTTACATTTATCTTATCACTAGGTATTGCTGCCATTATTTCTTCTTTTAACAAAGGCAAATGATAATAATCTTTAATTTTTTTAAATATTATATCAGCAGCTTCTTCTTTTGTTAAATTTCCTTGAGTTATAACTCCAAGTTTTTTTTCATTCACAACTTTTGGAACTGCTCTTAATTTTCCTCTCTGTATAACCAAAAATAATTTTGGTCTCACTTTTATAACATCTTTTTTCCCAATTACTCCAAAAGTTCCTTTTTTCATAGACCTTGTTTTATAAATCTGTTCGCCTCTGAAAACATCGACACTTATTATTTTTTTTCCTAGTTTCCATTGTTTAGAAAAACAAGCGCAGAATATAGCAGTCTCGTTTATCTCTTTTTTTGAAGGGTTTTCTTTTTGAATTATCATAAAAGGACTTCCAGGTTCTGTTGTATGCAAAACAAAAAATTTCGGATTAAGAAAATTTTTTATAACTATCTCGTTTTGTTCATCAGATTTCCCTCCTATAGCTAGGGTACCTTCTGAAGTAAAAAACCATCTAAAATTTTCATAACTGTTTATTGTTTCTAATCTCTCCATCTAGAACAATAGAATTAATAGTTTTTAAGGATTTTGAATTTATTAATTTTTAATTTTTGACCAATTATCCAAAGCTTCTTTAAGTTCTATATGATCCTTTGAATATTTTTTAATCTGAATATTTTTAACTACAGCCTCTATTGCTTGTCTTGCAGCAATTGCTCCTGCTTTTGTTCCCCTAGGATGGCCATGAATTCCTCCACCCATCTGAATTATTAAATCTTTTCCTAAATTTTTTATTAAAAATGGAACATGTCCTGGATGAAGTCCTCCAGAGCTAACAGCCAATACAGGTTTTATTTTTCCCCAGTTTTGTGAAAGTCTGTTCCTTGTTTCTTTTACATACTTTTTTTCAATTTCTTCTTCTAATTCTAAAACCTCATCTAAAGAACTATCGAGTTTTCCAACAACACTTCCTATATGTAAACTATCGCATCCTATTAACCTAACCATATCTGCTAAAACCATCATAGAGATACCATGCCTTTTGTTTCTAGTAAATGCAGCATGCATTGCTCTATGCGCATGAATAGCAGTTTTAAGATCAGCTTCTCTTAAAGTTTGCAATGCTCCAAAACCTTCTGTTACAACATCTACCATGACAAATTTTCCACCCAACTGTTCTGTTAATTCTGCCCTTTTCATCATTTCTTTAGTTTCAGCACTAACATTTACTAAATAAGCTTTTTTTTCTCCTGTTTCTTCTTCCGCCCTATCAGCATACTCTAAAGTTCTAGCTAATCTTTCTTCGAATTCGTTGAACTTCTGTGAAGCTAAATTTTCATCATCCTTAACAAGATCGCAACCTCCAGTCCAAGCTTCGTAAGCTACCTTAGCATGATCCAATGTTTTTAAACCAAGTTTAGGTTTTATTATTGTGCCGAGCAAAGGCCTATCATAAACTTTGAGCATTTTTCTTATTCCTTTTATTCCATATTTCGGACCTAAGAAATCTTTAAGAATTTTTTTAGGTATTTTAATATCCTCGAGTCTCAGGTTTTTTACGATTTTCATTCCAAAAATATTTCCAGCTATACTGGAAAGTATATTCGGAGCGTTTCCATTTTCAAACAAATCAGAAGGATATGCAATTTTTACATAATTCTTTTTTATAGAAAAAACTTTTGCAGCAAGTCTTCTTGTGTATTCTTTTTCTGTTTTAACTTCGCTCCATGTACCAATTGAAGATTCTAAAGCAACATGTGCAGAAGCTGTCTTTATACTAACATTTTTAGAAGGTTCGACTCTAAACAAACAGATAAGATCATCTTTTTTCGGTTTATACTTAAAATCTAAAAAATCTAAAGGTTCCATAACGAATCTTTTTCTAACAAATTATTTACTCTTTTTTTTATTTTTCTTTGATCCACAACATCCCATTTTTTTTACCTCCATAAATAATATAAATTTATTTTTTAAATTTTATTCTTTTTATATCCTACTAATTTTTGGTCCATTCTCACTATCATCTATTTTAAAACCTCTATCAAAAATTTTTTTTCTAATACTATCAGCCAATTCCCAATTTTTCTCTTTTCTTGCCTTTTCCCTTTCCATTACTAATTTTTTTATTTCTTCAGGTATTCTAATAATCTCTTTTTTCAATAACTTTAAACAGAAAACCTCATCAATTTTCTTTACTGTTAAAAATTTACCTTTAGCATTTTTATCTCTAACTAATTTCCACAAAACCTGTAAAGCATTAGGGGTATTAAGATCATCATCCATAGATTCTTTAAATTCTTTTAAGTATTCTTCATTTTTCGAAGAATCGTTTTTTAAATCCAAACAAATTTTTTTTAGCCTATTCAAAGAATTTTTAGCATTGTCTAAATTTTTTTTAGAGAACTCTATAGGTTTTCTGTAATGTGTTGAGATTACAAAATATCTTATTAATTCTCCAGAATATTCTTTTAATAATTCTTCTATTGTTTTAAAATTTCCTAAACTTTTAGACATTTTGATTCCTTCTATGTTAACCATTCCATTATGCACCCAATAATTTGCAACCCTTTTCTCATAAGCAGCCTCTGATTGCGCTATTTCATCTTCATGATGCGGAAAAATTAAATCTTGACCACCTCCATGAATATCGAATGGCAATCCTAGAATAGCCTTTGACATAGCAGAACATTCTATATGCCAACCAGGTCTTCCTTTACCCCAAGGAGAATCCCACCAAGGCTCACCCTCTTTTGAAAATTTCCATAAAACGAAATCTTCTTTGTTTCTTTTTTTTTCACTCGTACTTTTTCTAAATCCCTTAATTAATTTTTCTTTTTTTAAATTTGATAATTTTCCGTAGTTAGAAAACTTAGAAACATCATAATAAACTCCGTCGTTTTCAATTACATAAGTATAACCTTTTTTTTCAAGTGTTTTTATTAAATCTATCATTTCTCTTATATACTCGCTTGCCCTGGGTTGAAAATCTGGCTTTTCCACACCTATTTTTTTGTAATTCTCAAGATGGATTTTTAAATTCCTTTCAGTTAATCTTTTTATATCTTCGTTATTTTCTCTAGCTTTGTTTATTATTTTATCATCTATGTCTGTTATATTAGAAACAAATTTTACTTTGTATCCCAAAAATCTTAGATATCTTCTGAAAACATCGAAAACTATTTGTTGTCTTGCATGTCCTAAATGAGGAACATCGTTAACAGTAGGTCCACAGACATACATTCTAACTTCTTTAGAATTAATAGGTCTAAAAATCTCTTTTCTATGACTTAGAGTATTAAAAATTTTTAACATAAGAAAAATAAAAATAAAGAATATAAAAATTTATTGAATTTATTCTTAATAAATATCTAAAAATATCTTTTAATATTATAAACCCTCCTTAGTTAAATGTAAATATCATCATTAACACACAATAAATAATCAAAAAATTGAAATAAATTTACAATACCATTTAACATATAGTTGTTCTAAAAAATCCTGCTGGAACTATGTCTATATAAGAAATATGGGTTGTTTTTGAATTAACATCGTTGTTTTTTATGTCCTCTATAGTTATTTTTAATGTAGTGGTTGGAGCATCTTTAGGTATATTCAATAAAAGCGCAGTTACTTCTTTTCCTTTACCACCAGGAGAAATGCTTCCTTTCCATTCTTTATCTATAACCCATTTGCTAACCGCGCTATCAGAAGCTCCTTTTATGGATTTGATTTCTTTAACACTTAATTTATATTCTGCAGCCTCTTCTGTTTTAATTATGCATATTATTTTTCTTCTTCCACCACTTGCTAATTTTATCTCTTGACTCCCCTCACCAAGACACTTAACACCGATTTCATCAGCACTAAAAAGGCTTCTTATTTCATTTTTTACTCCCTCGCTTAAATCTTCGCTTATCTGAATTCCAGAACACATCACCCCTCTAACAAAAATTATACCAAGAACCAACATGGTTATTGAAATAACTAAAATAACTATAGTCGATATAGATAATTCCAAAGCAGCTTTTTTACTAATAAACATTTTCTCTTTTTTATTTATTAGAATTCAACACTTATAAATCTTTTGAATTCCTTGAATATATCGAATAATAAAAGATGCAAACTTTTCTTTAATTCTATTAATTTAAAAGCATTAAAAAATATTAAAAACCGAAATCAATTTTAAAAAATTCTTTTATAAAAAATTTTAATAACCAGATGTTTCCTAAAATTACATTTATTAATATAAGTCCTAAAATCAAAAAAACGAAAACTCTTATAAAAAAATAACCAACCCCTTTGTTTTCTTTTCTTTTATTACCAAAAACATTATCAATAACCTCGCTTATATCCTCTGAGATCTCTTTTTTTAATTTCTCTCTTTTTTCATAATATTTTTCTCTTTCAATATCATCTAAAGTTTTTATTTTCATTTTTATGAGGGAGGCGTGAATCGAACACGCGACACCTACGTCTTCAGCGTAGTGCTCTCCCACTGAGCTACTCCCTCTCATATTTAACCAGTAAAGATCTTATTTAAAATTTTTTATATCTTTTTTATAGCTCAAAATTAAGAAAATAGAAAACAAAATTTTGAAAAAGAGTGGGAAATAGGCCGCCTTCTGTTGTTTTTCCTTTTTTAAAGGAGTAAAACATGTCAACATCAGACTTAGCAGCAAACCTGTTCGGTTTGCCTTGCATTAATCAAGTTGTCCGTTTCATCAAATCCTTGCTTTCTTAGCTTCCTTCAAAGTTCATTGCTCTAGCAAGGCTGTGTCGTTTCTGTGACAGAGCTTTGCCTCACGGCAATCTTTTTTTCAAAAGATGATTCTCTTTTAAAGAGTCCTAATTCTTTCGAATTAGGAAATGGGCGGACCTTCCTCAGAATTCATTATGATAAACATAATCTGCTAATTTAATAGCCGAATTCCGGAAGTTGACTTCCCCACTCCATTTTAATTAATTCAAATAAGGTTTTAAATTTTTCTATACCTTTCTATACTTCTTACATTTTTTCTTTTATATTATATTTTTTTATATTATAAATTAACAGAATTCAGTTTTAATTTATTTTAAATCGCAATCTTTTCAATACACATCCTACAAGAAGATAACCAAAAAATTAAAAGGCAGACGAGGAAGGCAAACTCCTCTAATATCATTATCTCAAATAGAAGAAATGAGATAATGATTAAGCCTTTTCATCTGCCTCTAAAAAACAAATAATTAAAAAATTAATCATTTATATTCTTTACGAATCTCTGAATATTGATGGTAATCTTTTATATTTGGTTCTAATAAATTAGCAATTCCTCTATCAATTACTGTGTAAGAGAACCTTCTAAAACCATATTTTACGATAGCCTCTACTATATCTCTTTCTTCGCTACTAAAAATTTTCACAGGCAATCCTTTATGTTTCAAAAGATAAAATTTGTCTTTCATCTTAAAATTCAAAATTTAAAATTAAAAATGATATTTTAAGGGTTTATAAATCTTTCTATTGTCTTCTTTTGTATATTAAAGGTTTATAACTTAGCCAAAAAATTAAATTGTTATTCTAATCAACTTAGCTTCATGTTAGGTGATTTAAATTTTAATTCAAGAATCAACAGCAGGATTTTTTAGTTTATACGAGATCGGATTTTATCAACTCTACTTCTTTAAAGATTTGTTAAATATCATAAAAACTAAAACACGAACTCTTAAAATTAAAAATGATAAAAATAAAATATTTTATTTTTGAAATAACTAAACTTATAATAATGAAAAAATTTTAATAGAGAGTCTGATTTATAAAATAAATGGAAGATCTTTATTTTTTAAAAAAAGAGGATTTGTTCAAAAAACTTGATTCTAATGAAAACGGTTTATCAACAGCAGAAGCAACCAAAAGACAAAAATTTTTTGGAAAAAACATAATCAAAGAAAAAGACTCAAAGGAAATTTTTGAGATCTTTTTATCCCAATTCAAAAGTCCTTTTGTTTATGTACTTATTTTCTCTACGATACTCGCTTTTTTTCTCGGAGAAAAAATAGACGCAATGATAATCTTAGGCATAATAATAATAAGTTCTGGTTTGAGTTTTTATCAAGAGTTTAAAAGTAATAAAATATTAAAATCTTTAAAGAGATATCTCTCTTTTAAAACAAAAGTTTTAAGAGATGGAGAAAAAACAGAGATAGATGTTAAAAATCTTGTTCCGGGGGATATAGTTTTTTTAAACATAGGAGATATAGTCCCTGCAGACCTAAGAATATTAGACTCAGAAGAATTGTATGTTAATGAATCTGTAATCACTGGAGAGTCTGTTCCTGTTAATAAAAATTCTGATGAGATCAAAATATTAAAAAAAGATTCAACTAAACTATCGAATATTCTTTTCATGGGTTCGGAGATATCAGCAGGCAACTGCAGAGCTATAGTGATTTTTACAGGAGAAAAAACACAATTCGGAAAAACTGTAGAAGTTCTGAGCTCAAAAGAACCTTCAACAAATTTTCAGAAAGGAATATCAAAATTTGGAAATTTTTTGATAAAACTAGTAGTAACTTTAACAATTTTTGTTTTTTTAACTAACATTTTTTCAACAAACGACTTTATCGACTCTCTTTTGTTTGCTATTGCTTTAGCAGTTGGAGTAACACCAGAACTTTTACCAGTAATAATAACTGTTTCTCTATCAAAAGGAGCAATGAGGATGGCTGAAAAAAAAGTGATTGTTAAAAAACTTATATCCATAGAAGACATCGGAAACATGGATGTTCTTTGTATTGACAAAACAGGAACCATAACAGAAAGCAAACTAACACTAGAAGATTACTTTGATATAAATGGAAAAAAAAACAAAAAAATTTTGGAATACGCAGCTATTTGTAATTCAGCAATATCAAATAAGTACAAAGTTGTAGGAAATATCATAGATAAAAACATAATAGAGTATATTCGTTCTAAAGGAATAAAAATACCTGATTACAAAAGAATCGAAGATATAGAATTTTCACATAAAAGAAAAAGAATGAGTAGCATAGTAGAAATAGATAGAAAAAGATTTTTGATTTGTAAAGGAGAGCCTCTTTCTGTTATAGAATCTTGTTCAAAAATTCTATTGGATAACAAATTTTTTTCTAAAAATGTATATTATAAGAAAATAAAAGAAAAATATGAAAAACTAAGTAGCAGAGGTTTAAGAGTCATATCGATAGCATACAAAGAGATAGAAACAAAAGAAGATTACACAGAAATGGACGAAAAAAATCTAATCTTTCTAGGTTTCTTAATTTTTTCAGATCCTCCTAAGAAAAACATTAAAAAAATTTTGAATAAACTAAACTCTTTAGGAGTTAACATAAAAATTGTAACAGGAGATAACGAATTAGTTACTAAAGAAATATGCAGGAAAATTGGATTTAACATTAATGGAAAAATAATACATGGCAAAGATTTAGAAGAGATGGATAATAAAAAATTTTTAGAAGTAATAGATAATAGCAATGTTTTCGTCGAAGTAGTTCCAGAACAAAAACTGAAAATAGTAGAAGGGCTAATCAAAAAGGGACATATAACAGGATTTCTTGGTGATGGTGTAAACGATGCTCCTGCTTTAAAAATTGCAGATATTGGAATAACAGTAGATAATGCTATAGATATTGCAAGAAATAGCGCAGATATAATCCTTCTTAAAAAAGATTTAGAAGTTATTTTTGATGGAATCTTAGAAGGAAGAAAAACATTTGGAAATACTACGAAATACATTTTAAATACAACAAGTGCAAATTTTGGGAATATGTTTACTCTTTCTATTTCTACACTATACTTTAACTTTATTCCCTTACTCCCAAAACAAGTGCTACTATTAAATTTAATTTCAGATGTACCATTGGTCACTATATCCTCTGATAACATAGACGAATCTTATTTAAAAAAACCAAAAAAATGGGATATAAAAAAAATTAGAAATTTTATGTTATTTTTCGGAGTTATAAGTTTTATATTCGATATTATAACTATAACTTTGTTTTGGTTTTTTATTGCACCAAAGAATATAGAAGTTTTTAGAACTGCTTGGTTTACAGAATCTGTTCTATCAGAAATTTTAATAACTTTTTCTATAAGAACTAAAGAATGGTTCTGGAAATCAAAACCTTCTAATATTTTAATTTTATCCTCTATTTTTGGAATCTTTTTGACATTCTTTTTAATATATTCTAACTTTGGGTTTTTATTAGGACTGGAATATATGAAATTTTCTGTGCTCTTTTTTATTTCTTTGATATTAATTACTTATTTTTTAATAACAGAAATTGGAAAAAAGATATTCTATAATCTGATAGATAAAGAGTTTTAATTAAATTATTAACATAAGAATTATCCCAACTATAAAAATACAAAATGTTACAAGAGATTTAGTTATATCTTTTTCTTTTTTCAATTCTGGAATTAAATCACTTGCTGCGATATAAATAAAACCGCCCGAGGCTAAAGACAAAAGCAATGGTATGGAATTCTCAAAATAACCTAAAGAATAATAACCAACAATACCCCCCATTATAGATGTTAGTGCTATAACAAAATTTAAAATCAACGCTTTAGATTTTTTAAAACCTCCATAAACCAAAACCCCAAAATCACCAAACTCTTGAGGTATCTCATGTAAGGCAACAGCGAAACTTGTTGCTATACCTATTTTTGTATTTAAAATAAAACTACCAGCTATTATTAATCCGTCGATAAAATTATGGACAGCCTCGCCAAGCAAATTTAAATAAGCAAATGAATGAATACTACATTTTCCATTATGACAATGTCTCCAGTGTAAAATTTTCTCTATAAAAAAGAATAGAATAAAACCAACCAAAACATATAAGAAAATTTTAGGGTCTTTGTTTTTTTCTAAAATCTCTGGAATCAAATGTAAGAATGCCCCTCCCATTAACACTCCTGCAGATAGAGAAATAAGCAAAAAAATAATCTTCTTAAATATTTTTTCTCTAATTAGTAAAGTAACAATACCAACCAAGGATATTAAACTTATTAAAAAATTACTAATCAGAATAAGAATTAAAGTTTTCATTTTATTCTAACTTTTCTCTATTTTTAATTCTTCATAAGCTGTTGTTGCTGCTATAGCTCCTTCGGCACATGCTGTTATTATTTGTTTAAGAGGATTATCTGTTATCTCTCCAGCAGCAAAAACTCCCTCTACATTAGTTCTCTGTTTTTTGTCAACAATTATATACCCTTTTTCTGTTTTTATACCAAGTTTCTTAGAAAAATCTTCATTTGGACTTGAGCCTATTTCTATAAATACACCATCCAAAATTAATTTTTTTCCATCATTTAATTTAACTCCCCTAACATAATCTTTCCCATAAATTTCTATTATTTCAGAATTAAAAACATAGTGCACATTTTTTTTCTTTTTTATTTCTTCCAACATCATAGGCTCTACTCTAAAAAATTTTTCTCTTCTGTAGATGATGTAGACTTTTTTAGCATACTCGGATAATAAAATTGCTGCTGTTAATGCAGAATTTCCACCGCCAACAACTCCTACTATTTTATTTTTATAAAAAGGAGCATCACAAGTTGCACAATAACTAACTCCTTTTCCTAAAAACTCGTCTTCACCTTTGACGTTTAATTTTTTTCTTTCAGAACCTATCGCTATTATTATCTTTTTTGTATAATATTCATTTTTATTAGTTATCACCTTAAAATTTTCTTTCTTTTTTATATCTATGACTTTTTCATTTATTATGCTACCCCCCAATTCCTTTAAATGTTCAACGAATTTTGAAGTTAAAACAAATCCAGTGATATTGTTCATTCCAGGATAATTACAAATTTTGTGCGTTTCTGCTATAGCACCTCCATTTATTTCTCCTATTACAACAGAATTCAAATTATATCTAGTTGCATAAATACCTGCAGTTATTCCAGCAGGCCCGCTTCCTATAATTATCAAATCATAATTTTTCATTTTAAGATAAATTCACTATTTTTTCAATTTTGTTTCTTAATTCTTCTTCTGTGTCAAACCCTATTATCCTTCCTTTTTCTTTTCCTTCTTTAAATATTATAACCGTTGGTATACCAAAAACATGGAATTCCTCTGCAATCTTCGGATTTTCTTTAGAATTAATTCTTCCACATTTTATTTTACCTTTAAACTCTTCGCTAATTTTTTCAAAAACAGGATTCATCAATTTGCAATGAACACACCAAGGCGCCCAAAAATTAACTAACAAAGTATTCTTAGATTTTATTTCTCTCTTTAAATTTTTTTCGTTCCAATCCGAAACCATAACATCAATCTCCTTTTTTTATTTTTTCATTTATTTTTTTTATAATCTTAAATACTTTAAGAATTTCCGGATATTTTAATTTATAATTTACAAAATTTTTGATTTTGTAAGATTGAACAATTCCATTTAATTTCATTAGTGAAAGATTTTGTGAAACAACAGATTGCGAGAGGCCAGTTTTTTTAACTATCTCTGATACATTCAGAGGTCTATTCTTTAGAGCCATCAATATCTTTAATCTATTCTCATTCGTAAAAGTTTTACATATTTCGCATTCTTTATAATCTGTCATAGTAATATAAGAATATTATGATATTCTAATATATAAACTTTTGGTTTTTATTCAATTAATTTTTCTTTTTACAAAACCACAAAAAGAGAGATTTTTAAACTTTAAAGTTTTAATATTAAAATGCTTAGCATATTTTTACAGATAAGTCTTGCCTTGCTTGTTGTATTAGTGATATCTTTTCTTATGAGATTCTTAAAACAACCTTTGGTTATCGGATATATAATCTCAGGAATAATATTGGGACCTTTTTTTTTAAATCTCTTTCCAAACAAAGATACCTTAGAAATTTTTTCTCAACTAGGAGTAACTTTTCTTCTTTTTATTGTTGGGATACACTTAAATCCAAAAACAATCAAAGAATTCGGAAAGATTTCTCTAATAACAGGAATAGGCCAGTTTCTTTTTACTTCCATAATAGGTTATTTTATAGGAATCCTTTTAGGTTTTTCTCCTTTAACTTCTCTTTATATTGCGATTGCACTAACCTTCTCTTCAACAATAATAATAACAAAATTATTATCAGATAAAGATTCTCTTGATAAATTATACGGCAAGATATCTCTCGGTTTCCTTCTTGTTCAAGACATGATAGCGATTCTAATAATAATTATAATTTCATCTTTTTTCACACAAGGGAATATAACTAACATAATTTTTATAAATTTAATAAAAATACTAGTTATAATTTTGATCCTATCTTTTATAAGTTACATAGTATTTCCGAATTTAAACATTTTTTTTACTAAATCCCAAGAATTACTTTTCGTTTTTGCGATATCATGGGGCATAGCTGTAGCAGCTTTATTTTCTTACTTGGGTCTGTCAATAGAAACCGGAGCTTTAATCGCTGGAATAATGCTTTCCATGTCTGATTACAGTGCAGAAATTACATCTAAACTTAAACCATTAAGGGATTTTTTCTTAATATACTTTTTTATTTTTTTAGGAACTCAGATAATTTTAGGGGATGTTTCAAATTCATTATTCCAAATACTAATTTTTTCTTTTTTTGTTTTAATAGGAAATCCATTAATAGTTATGATTTTAATGGGAATATTAGGATATACGAAAAACACGGGATTCATGACAGCATTAACAACAGCCCAAATAAGCGAATTTTCTTTTATACTGGTTTTATTAGGAATAAAATTAGGACATCTAAACAGCAACGTATTATCTTTTGTTAGTCTTATAGGAATTATAACAATTACAGCTTCAAGTTATATGATAATCTATTCTGAGAAAATTTACTCTAATCTTTCTAATTACCTATCCATTTTCGAAAGAAAAAAAATAAAAGAAAATAAAAACAAAGAGATTAATTATGATTATCTCTTGTTAGGAGAAAACAGGATAGGTTTTTCTATAATGAAATATTTTTTAAAATCCAAGAAAAAATATTTGATTGTTGATTTTAATCCAGAGAGAGTAAGGAAATTAAAATATCAAGGTATAAAATGCATTCTAGGAGACGCATCTGATCCAGATTTCTTAGAGGATTTAAAAATAGAAAAATCAAAAATTTTAGTTTCTACAATACCTGATAAAGAAACAAATCTAATGATATTAGGGATCTTGAAAGAAAAAAATTCAGATACTATTTCAATAACAACCGCAAGAAATATTTCTGATGCTTTTGATTTGTACAAAGCAGGATCTAATTATGTCATTTTGCCACATTTTTTAGGAGGAGAATATGTAGCAAAACTTATAGAGAACATAAAAGAAAACAAAAAAGAATATGAGATAGAAAAACAAAAACATATTAAAGAACTCAAAGAAAGATTAAAAGAAGGTCATGAACATCCGAAAACACAAAAATAATTAATTAGAGCTTTTTCTAAAAATATTTGAAATTATAACTTTTATTATTAAAAAATAAAAAATTACCAACATAAAAGAAATAAAAATAAACTTTTCTAGTTTAGATGTAAATTTTAATAAGAAATCAACACCCATTCCTGCTAAAAATCCTATAGGTATTATTATTAACGCCCAAGAAAGAATAGCAAGAAAATCTATTAATACAAATTTAGGATATTCTATTTTTTTTGCACCTATTGAGAGTATGGAAGGAGCTCTAGTTCCATAGATAAACTTAGTTATTAATATCTCAATAAACAAATTTCTTTCACCGAACTTTTTAATAAAATTTGGCAACTTTTCTATATTCTTTGAAACTATGTGCTTCTTTTTCAGATACTCTATAAATTTAGATTTGCCAAAAAAATAATAAACTTGGTCCATAAAAAAAGATCCAATTAAACCTCCAAGAAAAACGCTTAAAATATTTATCTGTCCTTTTCCTCCGAGAATAGCCAAGAAAATAACTATTTCTTCTGATATTATCCCAGCAAAAAAACTTGTTAAAAAAGTATTAGACAAAACAAAACTATAAACCAACCTTATTATCTTTAACATAAATCCAATAATTTTAGTTTGTTTAAAAAATTTTTTAATTTAATTTATAAAAAAATGTTTTAACAACAATACAACTTATCAGGAGCTTTCCCTTGCAAATCTCCAAAAGGATTTCCATATTTTACAACATTCTTTATCATTTCACTAACAGAATCTGGTTCGATTCCCTTTCTGACAAGCTGTGCTCTTAATTTTCTTATCAAATCTGATAAATTAATTTTTAGTGGACAGTTCTCTTTACACATTTGACAAGTTGTGCAGAAAAACGCCCCATTTTCATAAGCGCTTTTTGGAGAAGATTTGAAATAAGAATTTATTACTCCTTTTGCACCAGGAAAAACTGAGCCATATCTTGTAAAGATTTGATGATAAACAGGACAAAAATTTAAACAAGCACCACAATTAATGCAATAAAGAAGTTCTTTAAATTCAGAATTTAAAATTTCACTTCTTTTATTATCAATTAAAATTAAATAAACTTCTTTTGCACCTTGCGCTCCTGTAATTAATTTATTTTGAATATCTGCTGTTTTGCTTGGTCCTGAAATAATACTCACATAAACAGGATAGTCCTGGCCTGTACCAAAAACACCTGCTGCTTTAACAATTTTTAATGCATCTTCTCTTGTTCCTACAATTTTATCAAAACTTGTTAAAATAATATGTTTATCAGGTATTCTTGAAGTTAAAGAGATATTCCCTTCATTTTCTAAAATAAAAATGCTTCCATCACTTGAAATAACATTTACTCCTGTAATTCCAACTTTTGCCTCGAAAATTTTTTCTCTTAAATGCTCTCTTACAAATTTAACGATTTCTTCTACATTTGGTTTAACATATTTCCCGAATTTTTCTTTTATTTTTTCAGAGATTTTTTCAGGAGTTAAATTTACAGCAGGAAGAACAGGATGCAAATCCTCACCTTGAAAAATCTGAACAATAAAATCTCCTAAATCAGTTTCAATTAATTCTTTGTCTTTTAATTCCTCATTAAGATTAATTTCATTAGCTGTATTTGATTTTGACTTAATAATTAATTTTTCTTTTCCAATAATCTCTTTTATTTTTTTAATTGCTTCTTTTGAATCTTTTGCTTCAATTACTTTAATTCCATTTTTTGTTAAATTCTCAATAGCTTTTTTCTTTAGTTCAATAATATCATTCAACGCTTCTTCTTTTATTTTCCTTAATTCTTCCCTAAATTTTTCTTTTTCTTCTTCGTTTATTATTTTGTCTCTTTTTTCTTTGTAAGAATACATGATAGGCAAAATCACTTCTTGTGTTTCTTTGTTATTTTCAATTTCTTTTGTTAAGTTGATGGATTTCATTTTTATTTTTTAGAGTCTTCAAACAACTCGCTTATTTCCTTTACTTCCAAATCCTTTGAATTTTCTTTTAAATGTAAGTAGCACATAGGGCATGATGTGCATAATAATTTTGCTTTTGTTTCTTTTGCCATTTTTACTCTTTCTTTAGCAATAGAGTTTGCAAGTTCTGGATGGTTTGATTTTACACCAGAGCCACCACCACAACAAAAAGAATAATTTTTTGTTAATTTCATTTCTTTTAAATTTCCTGATTTCTTAATTATCTCTCTTGGTTCTTCATAAATTCCTTCATATCTCCCCAAATGACAAGGATCATGATAAGTTACATCAATGTTTAATTTTTTAATATTGATTTTACCTTTTTTAATAGCATCAAAAATTGTTTGAGTTATATGTTCTACTTTTATATCCCATTTTTCAATTAATCTTGGATAGTTTGTCTTAAACATATGAAAACAAGCAGGACAATTTGTTATTATTTTTTTAACTCCTCTTGCTTTAAATAACTTAAAATTTTTTTCAGCAAGTTCTTTAGTTTCATTTTCATGACCAGCATTTAAAACAGGATTTCCGCAACATACTTCTAAATCTTTTAACATGATAAAATCAATTCCAATTTTATTTAATATTCTTTTATAATTCTCTTCTAAATCTTTGGCTACAAATTTAGTTAAACATCCAGGATAATACAAAATGTTCCCACTAAACAAATTTAATATTGACATTTTATATCCAACTATAAACTGAATTTAATAAATATATCGAAAGCACGATCATAACTATTCCTGCTGCAAGCCTCATGTATTTTTTATTGCCTTCAACCAAGATTGTTATTTTCTCTGTTTTTGTTCCATAATAAGCAACTAAAACAATTACTAATAAAGGAATTATAAAAATAAAATTGTAAAGCAACAAATATGGAATTCCAAAAGTTTTATTTATTTGCATTAAACTTAAAATAGCTAAATAGATTCCTCCTGTACACGGAAGTTCAACTAAAGCAACAATAGTCCCAAGCAAAATAACTGCCCAAAGCGTACCTTTTTGTGTTATTTTTTCCAATGTTGGTTTTATACTTGCAGGAATTCTTAAAGAAACTCCTTTTCCATAAAAAAAGAAATCTTTTATTTCGATCATACCTCCAATAAAAACCAAAATTCCAGCAGTAACTATAACATAATTAATTATTCCAGAGAATTCGTTAATAATTTTCATTATCCCAAGCCCTGCTGAAAAATAAACTAAGAATATTATAAAAGTATAAACTAGTCCGTATTTTAATGCTCTTTTTGATGAAGCCATAGAAATCATAGTTGCGAGTAAGAAAATCAAAACTCCAAAAGCGCAAGGATTTATAGAATCGATTAATGCAGCGATAATTATACTACCAATAGTTAATGTTTGAGCATTCGGATTATCTGAAGAAACACTTGTTGAAATCTTTTTCATTGGTTTACAGTTTGTAACAGCATCTTTTAAATTATTAATTATAGGAGAATCGCCGATAAAATAAGAATAACCTTTTTGACATTCAATAATTAATAGTGGAACTCCGCGTTGATATCTACTAATTCCCAATTCATCTGCAAATTTTAAATAAAGATCCCTATTTGATTGGTTGTGATATACTTCTAATTCATAAACATTAACATCTTTTAAATTCTTTACATCTTCTAAAATACCACTCTTTATAACATTCTCACAATGTGGGCAACCTTCTCCCCAGAAAAAATAAACTTTTTTTTCAAATGCCTCTTGAGAGTAAATATCTGATATAAAAAGCTGTATTAAAATTAATCCTATAACTATAAAAATTAATTTTTTGCGTATCTCCATAAAAAAATGATATAGAAACGCTTTATAAATATTAGTTTCAAAATATGAAACCACTTAAACAAAGAGTTCTTTTAATTCCCTGTCTAGTTCAATCCAATTCGTCATACCACTCTTTTCTTTTTCTATTAATCCTTTTTTTTCTAATTCGTTTATTAACCTAGAGGTTTTTACTTTATCTATATTCAAATTTTTAGAAATACTGCTCTGATAAACTTTACCAGAATTGTTTATTATAAATTCCAAAATTTTTCTTTCTTCTTTATCTAAAAAATTTAATGTTTTATAAATATCTTTTTTGATATCCTTTTTCTCTTTTATTACACTTTTATTTAATAAATAATAAACCAGAGATCCTGTGAACATTCCGAAAGAAGCAACAGAGATTATTATAACCCATATAGGAATTCTACATCCACACACAGGATTAAAATTCTCTTTTGTATAAAATGTAATAAAAGTTACGCAAAATAAAAAAAATGTAATAACACTTATTATCAAAATGTTATCTTTTAATGTTATTCTCATTTTATATTATAATTTTATAATATCCAAGAAACTCTAATTAATAAATTTTTTCTAAACTTTTTCAATTTAAAATTTGAATTTTAATTGAATAAAAAAGATCAGAAAAACTCTTAGCTAATTCAGAAGCATGGATTGAGGCTTTTAGTAGTTGCGTGCTGAAATCCTCGTTGCCTTGGATCTTACACACCAACTCTATCAACGTTGTCTTCTTCAACGGCCTTTGTTGTCTCGTCTTGCGGATGGCTTCGTGCTTAGATGCTTTCAGCGCTTATCCACATGGGGCGTAGCTGCACAGCCTGCTCATAACAACTGTTAGACCAGAGGCCCCGAACCCTGGTTCCTCTCGTACTACAGGGTCCTTCCACTCAGACAACAGCGCGCCTAATAGATATCATACAATCTGTCTCACGACGATCTTAACCCAGCTAACGATTCCTTTTAACATGTGAACTCCAGCACCCTTGGCTGCCTATGCACAGCCAGGATAGGAAGAGCCGACAGCGGTGTAGCAAGCCTCGCCGTCAATATGAACTATCGGGCGAGACAACCCAGTTATCCTTGGGGTACCTTTTCTGTCACAATTGGGATCCATTAAAAATCCTCAATGGGTCGTTAGGCCCGTCTTTCAACTCTGCTTTTCGTGCTTTTTGAAAAACAGTTAGACAAGCTTTTGCCCTTACACTCCACTCTACGTTTCCGACGTAGATGAGCTTGTCTTTAGGCCCCTCCGATATCTTTTCAGAGGGGTCCCGCCCCAGGCAAACTGCCCGCCTGCCGGTGTCCCCAAAAGGGTAAGTTAATTTACGAAAGATAAGTAGTATTACATATTTCGAGCCGCCTCGCCGAAACTACGCGTATTCTCCTACCTATTCTATGTATCAATCATAAATTAACAACGACAAGTTGCAGTAAAGGTCCACAAGGTCTTAGCTTCCCATTAGGCGTCTCCAGTCTTTTCACTGGACAATATTTTCAGAAGCTTCTAGTTAGGGACAGTGACAATCTCGTTGAACCATTCATGCAAGTCGCCATTCAGACGACAAGGTATTACGCTACCTTAAGAGCCTCAGGAATTAGGCCCGCCGTTTGATGGGTCTTAGCTCTGTTGAAACAGAGTTTGAAACACCACCACTGGGCAGGTTTCACCGGTTATACTAGTCTTTTCAGATTAGCAACCGGCTATGTTTTTGATAAACAGTCGGACCATCCTTGTTACTGAGATCTACGAATGCCTTCTTATTTCTAAAAAGACAATCATAGACACCCCTTCTACCGAAGCTAAAGGGCCAATTTGCCGAGTTCCCTTAACTAGATTAAACTTTCATATCTTAGCCTTCTCAGCTAGGCCATCAGTGTCAAATCTAGGTACAGGTATCCAGAATCTAGGTATAATCTTTTCACTGGCTCTTGGAATCAGCGATTCGCATTACACAAATTCGCTTAGATCTAAGCATTACGCTCCCTAAGTTTCTTTGTGTAACATTTCTCTCGAAATGTCGCTTATCCGAAAGCGAAATTATACCATCGACGATTCTGAATAGTGTAGGAATATTAACCTACTATCCATCGCCATACTCAGTTAAGGTATGACTTAGGTCCTGACTAACCCTTGGTTAATTGTTATTGCCAAGGAAACCTTGGCCTTACGATATTTCGCGATTCTCAGCGAAATCCGTTCTTACTATTGCCACGATTCTCATTCCTTTCAGCTCCATTCCTTCTTTCGAAGAAACTTCTCAGCTAAAAAGACGCCTGTTTACCACAATACTCAGAAGAGTATGTCTATAGTATCGGTATCGTGTTTAGTCCTGTTCATTTTCAGGGCCAAAAACCTCGATAAGTGAGCTGTTACGCTTTCTTTAAAGGATGACGGCTTCTATGTCTACCTCCTTACTGTCTCAGGTTTAAGACTCCTTTTGTTACACTTAACACGAATTTTAGGACCTTAACTATAGTCTCCGTTGTTCCGGTCTCGCGACGTCACCTTACGCGCCGCCGCTGTTTCCGACTATTTTCGTCTTACAACTTCAGAGTTGGAAAGTTAGCCGTAGGAAAAATCCTCTGCACTACCTATCCGTACTTTACATCGTAAGAAAGAATAGTCAGACTATACGTAGGCATATTTCAACAGGAACCAGCCATTGCCAGATTAGATAGGCTTTTCACCCCTAATCACAACTCATCCAAGTACATGCCCGTAACACTGGTTCGGACCTCCATTTTCCTTTCGGAAAACTTCATCCTGGTCATGATTAGATCATCTGGCTTCAGGTCTTACTCGTGTGACTAACGCCATTTCTGACTCGCTTTCGCTTCGGCTTCATAATTTAACCTCGCCACACGACTAAACTCCGTGGCCCGTTTTTCAAGACGTACGTTACAACCCTCCTTGAAGGGCAGTAACCAACTGTAGCTGTTAGATTTCAAGTCTTTTCACTCCCAGTTACGGGTTCTTTTCAGCTTTCCCTCGCGGTACTAGTGCGCTATCGGACTTAAACCAATATTTAGGGTTAGCAGTTAATTCTGCTATATTCATGCCTCCAATCCGGGAGACACTATTCTTTTGAGAATTGCCATATCAACTTAAATCTACGAGGCTTTCACTCTCTATGGCACATCGTTCCAGATGATTTTGATTAGTTGATTTAGGCTACATCTCACCACATCTCTTACCACCTTTCGGCAGAAGATTCGGTTCGCCCTTCTCCCTTTTCGCTCGCTGCTACTAAGGGAATCACTATTGTTTTCTTTTCCTTCCGGTACTAAGATGTTTCAATTCCCGGAGTTTATGATCATCTCTGACCGTGCAATAATGCACACGTTTCATCGCATTGAGAAGTCCTGAGATCAAATCTCGCATGCAGATCCCTCAGGCTTATCGCAGCTTGCCACGTCCTTCATCACGGTTTAAACCAAGCTATCCATCTAACAGCATAAAAGTCTTGCTTCTGAATTAGCTAAGAGTTTTTCTGTTTCATTGAACATAAACGTTCTCTACTCCCTCCGGAAATTTTTTTCCGAAGTTCATGTAAATTTAATCTCTCTAAGTATAACACTATTGAATATGATTTTTATTTAATAGTTATCTTCTAATATTTTTCTAGCTACAGTATAATACCCTTGTGCATCAATATCCAGATGAATTTTTTCAGCACTTGATACCCTTCCTACCCCTCTTCGCCTCCATCCATCTAAGCCTCTAATAGTTATATCAAGCAAAATATCTAATTTTGTTGAGTCAGATGCGTTCTTTATACAATTTTCTAATCCAATTATACGACCTTCTACTTCACTATAATGCCAAGGTATAAAATCTCCTATATAACCTTCTAATATTTCAATTGCTTTATCAGGATCCTTATATTCTCTTCTTATGTAATCTGTTAACATTTTTATTTTATCAAAAAGTACTTCGTCTTGAGTTATCATCCTAAGAGCAATTAATCGATTTATTAGTTCTTCAATTTGAATATTCATTTTCATTTATTTTTAATATTGATCCAGATATGGACCTGCCGGGAATCGAACCCGGATTTCATCGTTGCAAACGACGTGTTCTACCATTGGACTACAGGCCCTCTTTATTTTAAATTTGTAGTAAAGTAGTCTGCTTTTTTTAATTTAGGAGGTGATCCATCTGCAGGTTCCCCTACAGATACCTTGTGACGACTTAACCTACCTTGCTATACTAAGGTTCGTTTCCGAAGAACCTCACCAAAGCATAACTCGGTTGGTTTGACGGGCAGTGTGTGCAAGAGGCAGTGACGTATTCACCGTTCGCTGATAACGAACGATTACTACGGATTCCAGCGTCATGAGGTTGGGTTACAAACCTCAATCTGAACTAGGCTATATATTATGAGATTAGCTTCTCTTTTCAGAGTTGCAACTCACTGAATATAGCATTGCCGCGCGCGTGTAGCCCAGGGCATTAGGGCTGTACTCACCTAACATAGCCCTCACCTTCCTCCTTGTTACCAAGGCAGTCTGTCTAATGTGCTCTTTACGTAGAAATTAGACACGAGGGTCTCGCCTGTTACTTGATTTAACAAGTCACCTCACGGCACAGGCTTATGTCGGCCATGCAGCTCCGCTCAGCGTGTCAGGTAAGCCCTTCAGACTGACCTTCATTCTGCTGTCGGTCCTGGTGAGATTCACGGTGTAGAGTCTAATTAAACCGCACGCGTCACCCGTTGTAGTACCTCCCCGCCAATTCCTTTAAGTTTCGGTCTTGCGACTATACTTCCCAGGTAGCTCACTCTTCGGCTTCCCTGCAGCACCAATACCTCTCGAGGAGGTACTGATGTTTAGTGAGCAGTGTTTACTGCTAGGACTACAGGGGTATCTAATCCCTTTCGCGCCCCTAGCCTTCATCCCTCACTGTCAGATCTGTACTCGCAAAGTGCCTTCGCCGTTGTTAGTCCAACCAAGATTAACATATTTTACCACTACCTTGGTTGTACTCTTTGCGTCTTCCAGTCTCAAGTTATACAGTATTTCTTGCACGCTTCATACTTAAGATATGAAATTTCACAAGAAACTTGTATAACAAGCTACGGATGTTTTAGACCCAATAATTGTGGATGCGACTCGGACCGCCGGGATTACCGCGGCGGCTGGCACCGGTCTTGCCCAGTCCTTATTCATCTGCTTTTTTACAGCAGATAAAAGTTTCTCGAAGAGAAACACTCTGGTTTACTTTCTCGTGCTTTCGCACATTGGAAAATTTCCTTAACTGCTGCACTCCGTAGAGCTAGGAATAGTGTCTCAGATTCCTTCTCAGGGCCCCTCCGCTAAGAGCCCTTACTGATCATCGCCTTGTTAGTCCGTTACACCAACAACTAGCTAATCAGCCGCAGCCCCACACTTAGGCATGAGTTTCGAAAATGACTCATTCCAGAAATCATTTTCTATCAAGTTTTATCCTCAGTTTCCCGAGGTTATCCTTGACCTAAGTACAGGTTAGCTACGTGTTACTGAGCAGTTCGCCGTCTCGCGACAGACTTGCATGTCTAACTACAAACCAGATAGCCGCATCCGCCAGCAGGATAAACTGGATTTGTTAACAATTAAATTGTTAACTTTTACCTCCTAATTCTTTTGAGAAAGGATACAACTAGCATGACTACTTTACTACATCATACCTAAATGTAATTAAGGTAATCATCCCAGTTAATATCTTTAACATTTTATAAAAAATTTATATCAGATTAGTTTATAAAGATTTCTATTTTAGGTTCTATTTAGTTAAAAAGTTATGAATATTAATTCTATGAATATTTCAGTATTCTATTTAAATGAAACAAAAAATCTTAATCTAGCAAATAATATCCTTAATTGTGTATTAAATAATCATATTGAAACCGAATACCTTTAAATTAAATCATTCAAATCCCAAAATATTTTTATTAAGAAGATTATGTTACTTATCTTAATTATCACCTTTTAATTTAACACAACCCTATTTTAAATTCCATTGACAAATGAAGGGTAAAACATAATAACTAAGATAAATAAAAGAATATAAAATTTATAATTAACTTCAGATATAAACAGAATTATCTAATCAAAAATTATTAATATTTACACTTACAAAAATCCTATTTTAATCTTTATTACTTTAACAAGTTCTACATAAAGAATTAAGTTTTCTTATGTTTATTCCATCTAGCAGTTTTACATTTTGGGCAGATAAGTGGCCTTTCGTTTCTCCGCTTCATCTAAATATGTCTGCACTTTTCACATTTATAGACTTCTTTCTTGCCAAAAACTTTTGCTATTCCAATAAAGATCAGAATTAATTAAACTATATAAACCTACCTTTTAGGTTAACCTTAAAATTAAATTAAGAGAAAATTTATTGTAGAATTTATACAAGTTGTAGAATGAAAAGTTTAACTCTTGATGATTTAACAAAAGATGTTTGTAAATAAGAAAAAGAAATTACAAAAGTATTTTAATTATAAATTACAAAATTTAAATAAAAATCTAACAAATTAAAAAATTATCTTTGTTTATTCAGAAATAGATTTTTGATAAATTTTTTTAAACACCCCTGCATATTTCTCGCAATTTTTGTTATGACCATCACAATATAAACATCCAGAATAAAAGTATCTTTTATATAACCTTTTACGATTTTGTATATCCTTTTCTGAATAAAGTTCTGAATTTAATTTAAAAAGACAATATTCCAAGTTTTCCATTTTTGTTAGTATCAATAAAATTTTAAAAACTTTTTAAATTTTTTTTATTTATTCTATAGTAAGGGCCTTTAAAAACCTATTTAAAATGGTTATATGATACTTAAATCAACCTCTTTTTAAATAATATCAGATTAATAATAGAATCATAAATCTTCAGAATTAAATTCAATTTGATTTGCTTTCTTTTAAAAAAATATAAATAACAGCTATTGTAGAACCTATTGTATTGAAGACCATATCAAACATGGTGTTTTCATAACCTCCAACTCCTGTACTAGGAAACAAAACAACTGCTAAAAATTCAACGATTTCATTTAAAGAACCTAGACCCATACCTATAATCACTAAAAATACCCCTATTTTAAAATTTATTTTTTTCTTCAAATCTTTTTTAAGTATATGATAAGAAAGAAGAGTTGCAAAACTAAATCCAAATGCATGAACAAACATATCAAATTTTAAGAAAGGAAAAATCCAATAACCATACAAAACTTTATCTCCTACTATAAAATAACCTCCACTCATGTGCAAAAATCCCCAGATACTCATTCCTAACAAAATTAGATTTGTAAATCTATATTTCAAATGTAGATATGAAATAAAAATAACAAAAAAAATAATAACCCCTATGTAAAGGAGAAACTCTTCATTTCCTCTTTTATGAAATAAAAATCCAAAAATAATCAAATATAATATAGTAACAACAAGTAGAAATATTTGAAATCTAGTAATTTTTTTATTTTTATCCTCTTCCATTTTAAATAAAAAACTATGAATTATCAAAAATTTTAAATAATTTCACAAATCTCTAGCAAGCAAAGTTTTTCTTTGATTAGCTTTAGCTCTTTTTATAGCATTCAATAAAATTTCTTCTACTTTTTTTTCTAATTCTATCTCAACCTCATCTGCAACACTACTAATTAGATTTTCATTATCAAGTTTTTTTACAACCTCTCTTATTTTTGATTTTATTATTAGTCCCATAATTTATATTAAAATTTTTAGTTTATTAACTTTTTTATTATTTAATATTCGATTCTTTCAATTAATATATTTCAAAACAAAGACACTAAACATAATTATGATTTTCTTCTGTACTAGAGTACCATTTAAATCTCTTTCCAAAAAAATTTTCTGGATGTATGGAAACAAGAGGATTTTCTGTTGCACACAAATGAGGATTTCTACAAAGATATTTTGAAAATCCTTCGTTATATTTTACTCCTATACAATATTCAAATCTCTTGCACAAACCATCTTTCCCTATTTTTTCTGAACCTTCTATTACTTCTCTTTCTTCATTCAAAAACCCCTCTACATTAACCATTTTATTTTTTTCCTCCTTTCAAAAAAAATTTGAAAAGATCAAAAAAGAATTTTGATATCATAAAAAACTCCTACAAGCCCAAAAAGATGAGCTTGTCTAAATTAAATTTAAAACTATGACTAATAAGAGACTTAGAATATTCTCAAAAAAACTTTTTTTTGTCATAGTTCTTTTTATTAATAAAAACCCCTTTTTAAATTTTTTCATACATTTTTCGTGAAAATCTTTCAATTTTTTATCTAAAAACATTCTTCAATTAAATAAAACGAATCTTGTTAAACACAAAGTTTAATGAAAAAAATAAACAAAACAGATAGCCCCACTAGGATTCGAACCTAGGCCAATGGGACCAGAACCCATTATCCTTGACCGCTAGACGATGGGGCTTTATTTTTTATAATCTTCTAATTTTAAAAATTTTTTTAATTTAGGTTTTGTTAAGCCAGCTGTGATAAAATAGAGTTTAGCTAATATAACTAATAATAAAAAATCCCTAAACAAAATTTTTAATAAAAAATAAAGTATTTATAAATTTTTATTTAAACTAAATCTTAATTTGTAGAATCTTATCAATAATCTTGATTAATTATCATAATATTCCATTTCTATTCTTAATTCCATCAAACAGAAAATAAACTTTGAAATTTGCATCAAATGCCTTCTTATACTCTGTATATCTTTGTTCGAGTAATCTCTTAATTTAAAATGATTGTTGTATATCCTAAAATCGTTTTCTCCAAATTCTATAATTTTTTCATTATTAAACTTATAAAATATATGATAATATGTTTCAAAATGTTCTTTTATTATTTCAGCAAAAGAGGAGATTTCACTAACCTTGCTTTTTGATTGAGCCAAATGCCGAGCTATATACTTGAATTCATCTCCTATTAATTCTAGTAAGAAAAGTGTAGCAAACATAACGCTCTTGTTTTTTTGAAAGGACTGATCGTTTATTTTGTTATTTATTCTACAACAATAATCAATGAATCTATCTATGTTTGTATCCATAGCATGAATAGTCTTACAAATAGAAATATTTCCTATCTTATCATTTTTTATAAGATCTATTATTTTATCAAAAAGATCTAATAAAAGAAGAAAAATTCTTCTTAAAGAGCTTTCAAATTCTTTTGCTGTTAATTCTCCCATCTCTCTTATAATACAATAACCTTCTCCACTATCTATTATAGCTAATCCTATAAACCTATTAACTAATTCGCTTATCATGTCAAAAGGAGGTTTTTTAGGAGGTTTTTCCCCCATTTTTTTGTATTCGAATTGCGTTGCATAATAATCATAAGCTCCTTCAAACTCCTTTTTAGAAGGGTTATACACTATCTTAATTTCATTGTAACCCTCTCTATAAACAGACTGAAAATATCTCCACAACATAGGAATTCTTAGTTCAGTTATATCTATAGTTACACTTTTAAAACGATCATTTTGCTTTCCATTGATAATCAAGCTATTACAATTTTCAATCACATCTACTTCATCTCCAGCTTTTAGATTAAGTTTATTAGCCCATTGAGCTGGAAGTGTAATAGTTAGTGTATTATGTCCTTGTTTTATTATTCTTCTCTTCATATTATTAGAATAATTTCAATATATTTAAAATTTTCTCAATATATCAAATATTGAAAATATTGGTATATATATTCACAAGAGATAAAAACTAAAAATTTTTTTTTCTCTAATTATAGATGAAAAACTTAATAGGTATCCTAAGAAATGCAAATAAAAAAGATCTGGATGATTTGAAAAGATTTTTAGAAAGAACAGAAGAACCTAAAAAAGACATTTTAGCTAAGTGCGATTTTTGTTCTAAAGAGATACTTTTAGAAAAAGCTTACATAAGCGCTTATGGTGGAATTTATTGCGATAAAGATTGTTATGTACTTTTTACTGAAGATTAAACTATAATTTATTAATAGAGTTCAGAAATATTTTTCAAAAATGAATTCCTATTTTATTAGATTTTTCAAATAAATCTTTATTTGGTATTTATCTTTTTGATCATCTATCTATGAGAAATCAACACAAAAAATTTTCTTAGATTAAATATAAAAATATCTAAAAATAAAAACACATACAAAAAAACAAAATATAAAAATACTAATTTCTAAATTAATAAATGCTAATTAAAAAAATAGGTGCTAGAACAACATTTGATTCAAGAAATGAAAAAACAATAGAAGTCATAGTTTGGTCAGATAAGGGAAAATTTATTACAAGTTCTCCTGCAGGAAAATCCAAAGGTTCGTATGAAGTGATAAACTACAAAGAAAGTTTGGAGCATGACATAAAATTTATTAATAATTTTGACAAAGAAAAAATAAATAAAATAATAAAAAAAAATTCTGGAAATTTAAATTTTGAAATCTTTTTTAATTTATTAAAAGAGGCTGAAGCATTGTTAATAAACAAAATAGGTGGAAATAGCCTTTTTGCTTTGGAATCTAGTTTATTAAAAGCAGCAGCTTACGACAACAATAAAGAACTTTGGGATTACATGACAAATCTCAATAAAAAAAATATCGAATTCCCTAGACCAGTAGGAAACGTCATAGGAGGGGGGATTCATTCAAAAGGAAGAAATGGAAAAAAACCCGATTTTCAAGAATTTTTATTTATCCCAAATTGTAAAACTTTTAAAGAAAATTTTAAATTAAACAGAATAGCTTATAAATTAGTTTGGAAAAAATTAGGTTATTGGATTAAGAAAAGAAACGATGAAGGAGCATGGGAAACAGACCTATCTAACGAACAAGTTTTAGAATTATTAAATGAAGTTAAAAAAATAATAAAAACAAGATTTGGATTAAGAATCGAAATAGGAATTGATTGTGCTAGTTCTTTTTTTTTCAAAAATAAATTTTATGTTTATAAAAATCCTCCAAAAAAATTAGACTCTACAGGCCAGAGAGATTATTTAGAATATATAATAAAAAATTATGATTTGTTTTATATAGAAGATCCTTTTAATGAAAAAGATTTCGAAAGTTTTGCAAAACTTAAACAAAAAACAAAAAATTGTTTGATAGTTGGAGATGATTTAACAGTCACTAATCCAAAGAGATTAAAAAAAGCAATTAAAAAAAATTCTATTAATGCAATAATAATCAAACCAAACCAAATAGGTAGTTTGTTAAAACTTAAAAAAGTAATAGAAATAGCAAAAAAACACAACATAAAAACAATAATCTCTCACAGAAGTGGAGAAACTAAAGACAACACAATATCTGATTTTGCCATAGGATTCCAATGCGATTTTATAAAAACAGGAATTTATGGAAAATTTAGAGAGTCTAAACTAAAAAGATTGTTAGAAATAGAAGAGAAAATAAACAGACCAAATAATTGACTTTCTAAATAATTTTTAAAAATTTTTAAGAAATTTAATTTTAAAGACTAAACTTTCTTAACTCAGAATATCTCTGATATGAATATAAAATATATCTAGTAGTTGCAAGAATATTAGTTTAAAGAAAAATATTGATTAAAAATAAATTCTTTCACAGAATTTTTTTTATATGAGATTAGAAATGTTACTTTATCCTATAACAAACGAGGTTATTCCTCAAAGAGTCTTTCCTGCATTGCTCTTTCTATCTGATTTATATAAAATAAAAGCTTTCGCTGCTAAAGAAGATAATAATAGTATCTTTGGAAGAATAGATGATGAGATATCAAAAAGAAGCCAATATCCAACTCAATGGAGAGCCAAACACACAGAAACAGAGATTAAAAGTCTTTATCTTATTAAAGATATGCTAGAGAATCAGTGGAAGTATCACAAAATAGATTATAATAATTGTAACCTCCCTCAACAAGCATACAATAATCAAAATAATAACGACTTCTGTGTTTTTATAGGAACTAATAATTTAACACATATTCCTTACTCTTTAGATGCTTGTAAGAATAATGCAAACTTTATAGTAGAAAAACCTTTGGTTGTAAATTCTCAAGACTTAGGTTTAGCTAATCAAGTAAATGGGCAAATAAAATCTAAAAATCTTGTAGCAATGGTAACATCTCATTTTGCATATAAACCAGCAACTATGATGCTTCTAGAAAAAATTGATACAATGATTAATGAATATGGACAAATAAAAAAATTCAATGCATTTTATGAAGAGTTAGATGATCCGAATAAACCTAGAACACAAGCAACACTTAATAAACAGATAAGCGGTTGCGGAATTTTCGGAGATACAGGTTCCCATATAGAAATGATTTTAATGTTACTAGGTGGAGAAATTAATTCAACTCCTCTTGTTGAGATAGATAGCTTTAAAGGTTATAATGTAGAAACTTATTGTCATGTAAAACATGAATTAAAACCTAATAAAAGATTTTGTGGATCTAATGATAAACCTCCAGAAGCAGAAATAACAGTAGGAAAATTTGTAAATATGTATATTGATGGAAATGGAAAAGAAAACAAAAGAATTGAGCTTTTCTTTGAGAAAGGTCAAAAAGCAGAATTACTTTTCTCTGAACATAAAATAAATGTATATGAAAATAATAAATTAATAAAAGAGTTTATCAATCAAAAATATAATACAAATGAATATGTAAATATCTTATTAGAATTTTACGATTGCATAAAAAATGAAAGACTTCCTCTAACTGATTTTGAAAAAGGAATAAAAGTATCTGAAATAATTTTGAATACTCTTTCTGGTAATAATGTTGGAAGAATAAGAAAATATATATGATAAAAATGGAGAAAATAAATTTAACTTATCACATACATGAAGGAATGTTTAAATATCCATCTGATTGTGAAGTTGAAGTTGAAAAAATAAAAGCCAGATCTGAAAAAATAAACGAAAATGTTTATTCTGAAGACGGAACTCTTTTAATGAGAACACAAAGAGAAAAATATTTTTCAGGAAGAATTAAAATTTTTATTACCAACCATCACGGAACACATATTGATGCTCCAGCACATAAAATTCCAGCTGGTAAAACAATAAATCGGTACGATAAAGAAAAATTCACAAACAATTGCATTCTTCTAGATTTGACATCAACAGATCTATTAGAAAGAAAAGAAAGGGAAATAACAAAAGAAGATCTAAGAGGTTTAGAAAGAATTTTAGAACAACCTTTAACAATATCCAATGTAAATAGTTTAGTATTATACACAGGTTTTTGCGATGAAATGAGTAAAAATGAATTATACACAGGTTTTTGCGATGAAATGAGTAAAAATGAATTATACACAGGTTTTTGCGATGAAATGAGTAAAAATGAAAAAAGAAAATTTGAACAAACTTTTCCTTTTTTATCCATTGAAACTGCAGAATATATTTATTCAATCAATAAAAATTTAAACATTTTAGGAATAGATTCTTTTTCTTTTGATAGGACTGGAAGCAATAGTGAAGTCCACAGATTTTTTTTATCAGAAGATATTCTACTTTTAGAAACTCTCTTTAATTTAAGAGAATTGTCCACAAAACTATCAAAAAAATCAAACAAAAATTTTGAACTTCAATGTTATCCTTCTGAAATTTTTTTAAATTTAGAAGCAGATGCTGCTCCAACAGAAGCTATTGCTGTGATACCTTAAAATATAATCAGAAATTTTATTAAAATGACAATATACAAAATAAAAAAAAGAGAAATAAAAGAGATATCAGATTTAGGAGGAATTTTTTATAAAGATATAATAGAAAAGAAAGGAGGTTTTAAAAATTTTTTAATAAAGAAAGGAGCTTATATAGGATATGAACACTCCCCACAAGACCTAACAACAAAACTTCCAAACATAACTCACATTTGGAATCTTGAACTAGAAAATGGTTTTTTGTATGGTTCTACTTTGGGCCATGAACATCCTCCTTCAGATTTTTCAGTTCAAGAAATATACGAATTCCAAAATTTTGGAGCTATGTTTATTCACGACAAATCTCTAAACAAGAACTTATTGTATGTTTGTAAAGAAAATGATAAAATTGCTGTTCCTCAAAACTGTATAATGACCATCTTAAATCTATCAGAAAAAGATTTGTTGACCTTGGATATGGCAAATCCAGAACAAAATCCAAGCTCTAAAGAGGTATTAAAAAAAAATAAAGGGCCTATGATAGCTATTTACAATGACAGCAACTCTAATGTAGAATTTAAATTAAATCATAGATACAAAAGTTTTGATATAAAAGAAGATCTTACTCTTGATTTTAAAATTTCAGGAGACAAAGATTTGTATGAAAAAATTCTCGAGGAATCTTCAAGATTGAGAAATTACAACATAGAGGTCATAGAAGCATCTCAATTCATAGAATGCGAGGGAAGAAACGGAATAAAATATTCTTTAAATGAAAATTTTGATAAACTTATTAATTCAAAGGATAAAACGCTTCACAAATTATTAGGAATGTTATAGAATGAAAATATTAGTTACAGGAGGAGCTGGATTCATAGGGAGCCATGTTGTTGATTTATTAATAAAAAATAATCATGAAGTTGCAATAATAGACAATCTATCTTCTGGTAAAAAAGAAAACATAAATTATAAAGCTAAATTTTATCACGAAGATTTGAACTTTTTTGAAAATATAAAAAAAATATTTTATGAATTTAATCCAGAAGTAGTATATCATTTTGCAGCTCAAATAAATTTAAGAAAATCAATCGAAGACCCTATCTTTGATGCCAAAGAGAACATACTCTTAACATTAAATCTTTTAGAATTATCTAAAGAATTTAGAATAAAGCATTTCATCTTTTCTTCTAGCTGTGCTGTTTATGGAAACATAGATAAAGTTCCTATAACTGAGAATGATGAAAAAAAACCATTATCTCCGTATGGGATATCGAAATTAACAATAGAAAAATATCTGGAGTATTATAACAAAATTCATAACTTAAAATACACCTCTTTAAGATATAGCAATGTCTATGGTCCAAGACAAAATACCAAAAGCGAAGCAGGAGTTATAGCGATATTCTTAGAATCTATGTTTGCTGGTAAAAATCCAACAATTTTTGGAGGAACACAGACAAGAGATTTCATCTATGTAGAAGATGTTGCAAATGCTAATCTAGCTGTATTAAATAACGAAAAAAGCGAAATTTACAATGTTGGTAGTGGAAAAGAAATAGATATCATAGGTTTATTTTCTAAAATAAATAAATATTTCAAAAATTCTTTTGATCCAACATATAAAGAGTTTAAAAAAGGAGAACAGAAAAGAATCTGTCTTGATTGCAAAAAAATAAAAAATGAACTAAACTGGGAACCAAAAATTTTTTTAGACAAAGGTCTTGATATAACTTATTGTTGGTATCTAAAAAATTCAAACATAGAAAAAAAATCTTAGGAAACTAAAACTTATTATCTAGATTTTTATTAACCTCTTCCCAATTTATAATATTAAAGAACGCATCTATATATTCAGATCTCCTGTTTTGATATTTTAAATAATAAGCATGTTCCCACAAATCTAAACATAGGATAGGAATTTTTTTATCAGAGAGAGGGTTATCTTGATTTGCTGTATTTATTATTTCTAGTCTTTTATTATTTAATACCAACCATGTCCATCCACTTCCAAATAACTTTAGAGCAGAATCTGTAAATTCTTTTCTAAAATTTTCAAAACTTCCAAAAAATTTATTAATATCTAATAAAATTTTTCCTGATATCTTTACATCTTTCTTTAAAATTTTCCAAAAAATAGAATGATTAAAATGTCCACCACCATTGTTTTTAACAGCAACTCTTATATCTTCTGGAATTTTATTAAGATTTTTTATTAATTCTTCAACAGACAATTTCTGGAATTCTGGATATTTTTCTAGAGCCAAATTTAATTTATCAACATATGCCTGATGATGCTTTTTATGGTGAATCTCCATTGTTCGCGCATCTATAAAAGGCTCTAAAGAATCGTACCCATAATTCAAAATTGGTAATTGGTGTTTCATTTTGTACAATTAGCTTAACAAAAATGATGTTAAAAAATAAATAAATTATCCTATATAAATCTTTCTAAATAGAGATAATAACTTTAAGTTGTTAAAACTTTAATTAATATCTAATCTTTTAAAATTATTTAACATACTTTTTTATTCCCAACAAATTTTTATAAATTTTAAAAGTTAAATTTATAAACATGAACTCCTCTTTTTTTTTATGAAACGTTCAAGTAGAAGATGGAAAAAAAAGCGCCAAATGAGATGGAAATGGCAAAGAAAGAGACTAAGAAGAGTTAAAAAAAGAAGGAAACAAAAAAAGATTAAATAATATTTTTAATATATTAAATTTTTAAATCCTAATTTTTAAAATATTTTTTAAATTTTCTATAATAAAAATTAATTAAAATTCAACACAATCCTTTTTTATTTTCCTGATCTCTCTTATTATTCTATTATTCTTTCCTTTGTTTTTGGTTTAGCAGCATTAATCTTCTTTAATTTTTCTATCCTCTTTTTTATAATTTCTTCTCTATTCACTTCAAAAGTCCTTTCTCTCTCTTTTAATGCTTCTAATTTTTGCATAATCTTTTCTTGGGTTATATTTTTTAATCCCTCATCTTCAAAAAGTTTTTGTTGAATTTTTTCTGCTATCTCTGCTTTTTTCTTTTTACCAAAAGCAAAAATATTCCATGCTTTAGGTTTTTCTATTCTTGGTTTTATAATTTTCGTTTTTGATATTGCTGTAACATCCCACATTCCAGCATAATCTCCAGAATTTATAGTTAAGTTTCCGAATAACAAAGTTAATCTTTCGTATTCTTTAGATTGAATAAAAAGATTTCCTGCTGGATTTCCTTGCATATTTTTTAACTCGAATCTTAGACTTTGATTAGAAAACTCTTTTATTTCCAGTTTAAATTTTTCTTTTTTGTTTCCTTTAGAAATCTCTACAAAGCCCCATTTTTTCTTTCCTATTTTAGATTCATTAATAGAATTTAAATCATTACTTTCAATAAATTTTTTAACTAACCACAAACCCCTAAACAACTCTGCTTTTGATTTATCGCTTGTTATTATAAAACCTTCTGCTATTGTTAGATGAGTAATGCTATTCTGGACTTTTATTTCTTCCAAAACACCAGCATCTTTTAATTCTTCTCCAATATCCTGCGATAAAATTTCAGGTTCTGTAACTTCAACTTCATTAGAACTAACAACATCTGTCTCTTCTAAAAGATTGTTTTCAGAAATTATTTTATTAACTTCATCAGCTCCTTGAGAATCGTTCGATTGCGATATAGCTAAATTACTAATAATTAAAGCGAATAATAAAACTAATGTAAAAAATAAGAATAATCCAAATTTTCTCCTCATTTTATTTTTTAAAATCAAAATTATTTATAAACTTTTCGATTTAAAAAATATATAAACCAATTAAAATCAATTAAACTAATCTTATATTAATCTAAAAAATTAAGAACTTTAAATTTAAAATTTAGAATAATAAATTTCGCGCATTACTTTTATTACTCAATTTCTCCGCTAAAATCCGATAATTTAGCATTAAAAGGAATTTTTTTTAATTTGCAATACTCCCTAGCTAATATAAACAAAATACAACCTATAGATTTTCTAGATTTGTTGTTGCATGGAATTATTTTAGTTATTCCTGTTGTAAAATTATTAGTATCGCACAATCCTATAACAGGTTTTTTTAATATTTTAGTATCTCTCAAAGCATTTTTATCTGTCCATGGATCGCATATTATTGTTAATTCTTTTTCAAAAAAATTATCCAAAACAAGATTAGTTGTTATTCCAGGCGGATATTTTTTTGTAAATATTTTTATACCAGTAGTCTCTCCAAATTTTTCAGCAGCAGGCCATCCAGCTTCTCTTCTGCAAACTAGATAAATCTCATCAGGTTCATATTTGACTAAAAAATCTATAGCATTCCTTAAACTATCGTCTATTAAAGCTGTATTTATAACAGCCAATCCATCTGCTCTTCTTTTATAAACAAAACTCCTCATATGTGGAGTTATTACCTTAGTACCTAAATGAACAGCACATTTTATATAATCCTCTAAAGGTATCAATGTTTCCTTTTTTTCTATACTCTTTTTTTCTTCTTGAACATCTTTATCAACTATTTTTTCTGATATCTCCTCTATTTCTTTATCTGTCAGATCACCTTTTTGTTTTTCTTTTACTTCATTTTCAATTTCTATATTTTTTTCAAACAAATCTTCTTTTAAATCTTCTGATAAAATTTCCAAATTTTCTTTTGAAGATTTTTTTGTTTCTGTTTTTTTCTGTTTTGATTTTTTTATATCTGTCATAAAGCTTTATTGAGAAATCGCTTTATAAAGGTTTCTTCCATACATCTTAATTTAGAGCTTTTAAAGAAATTTATTAATATCTTAAAGCATCAACTGGATTTAATTTTTATTTTATATAAGTAAGGTTATTCCAGCAGATATCCCTCAAAACAGATAATAATACTTCAACTATAAGTTCTACACTAATGTAATAGAAGAACCCTTACTGATGTAGATACAAAAAATCCGAGTATTACTCTACCAACCAACTCTATTAATCCAGAGTTTAATAAAGATATCATTAAAATATCTTCAGCTTCTTAAACAAGCATTTTAACCAGAGTTTATAGTTTCTAAAATTTCAAAAGTTTTAATTTGACACAAAAAACTTATATATTCAATAATTTATGTTTTTCTATGAAATCAATAAGGGTTCTTATATCAGGAGCAGTACAAGGAGTTTTTTTTAGAAGACATATAGAAGAGCAAGCTAAGAAAATAGGTGTGAATGGTTTTGTTAGAAACTTGGAAGACGGAAGAGTAGAGGTTGTTATAGAAGGAACTGAAGATAAAGTTAAGAAAATGCTGGATGTTTGTAAACAAGGAACTAGTAATGCTATAGTCAGAAATGTAGAAGTAAATGAAATAAAATATAATGGTTTTAAAGATTTTAGAATAATAAGAATATGATCAAAAATGGGAAGAAAAGAAGAGATAGTAAAAGAAAAATTAAATAAATTAAATGAGCTAAAAAGCAAAGGAATAAATCCATATCCTTACAAATTCGAAGTTAAAAATCATTCTTCTGAGATTAAAGAAAAATTTAAGAAAATAAAAACAAACGCAAAAACAAAAAATAGAGTTAAGATAGCTGGAAGAATAATGGTTATTAGGAATCTCGGAAAGCTCATATTCAGTAATTTATTGGACAGCGAAGGAAAAATTCAAATAATTCTACAAAACGAAGAAACTCCAAAAGAATATTTTGATTTGTTTGAAAAATATGTAGATTTCGGAGATATAGTTGGAATAGAGGGAATTGTAATGAAAACAAAAACTGGAGAAATATCCGTGTTAGTTAAAAAGTTAGAAATTTTAGCAAAATCTATTTTACCTTTGCCAGAAAAATGGCACGGATTAACAGATAAAGAAGAAAGGTATAGGAAAAGATACCTAGATTTGATAATGAATCCTGAGGTTAAAGAAGTTTTTAAAAAAAGGACTCTTATATTGGATTCCATACGTGAATTTCTAAAGAAAAGAGGATTTTTTGAAGTAGAAACTCCTTACCTACAAACTATATACGGAGGAGCAAATGCAAGGCCTTTTAAAACACATTTAAATGCTTTAGACATGGATCTTTTTTTATCTATTTCTCCAGAACTGTATCTAAAAAGGTTGATCGTTGGAGGTTATGAAAAAGTTTTTACTATCTCAAGAAATTTCAGAAACGAAGGAATAGACAAATGGCACAATCCAGAATTCACCATGATGGAGATATACGAAGCATATGCTGATTATAACGATATGATGGATTTATTTGAGGATATCTATGAATATTGTTGCAAAAAAGTTAACTGTTCAACAAAAATTAATATTAATGGAAAAATTATAGATTTTAAGAAACCCTGGAAAAGAATGACAATGTTCGAAGCAATAAAAAAATATGCAGGAATAAATGTAGAAAACATGACTGAGAGCGAAGTTTATGATTTCTTAAAAAATAATAACATAGAATCAGAAAAAAAATCTTGGGGATTAGGAGTCCAAGAAATTTTTGATAATTTTTGCCAGAATAAGATAGAGCAACCTACTTTTATTTTGAATTACCCTTTAGAAACAACTCCGTTATGTAAATTAAACAGAGACGATAAATTATGTAGATTAATAGAAAGATTCGAACCTTTCTGCATTGGAACAGAATTAGGCAATGCTTATTCTGAACTAAACGATCCTATAATGCAAAGAAAATTATTGGAAGAACAACAAAAAATGATAGCACAAGGAAATGAAGAAGCACATCCTTTAGACGAAGATTTTTTAGAAGCACTTGAGATAGGCATGCCTCCAACAGGAGGGCTTGGTTTAGGAATAGACAGAATGGTGATGTTACTAACAGGACAAAATTCCATAAGGGATGTTATTTTCTTTCCATTTATGAAACCAAAAAAAGAAAATTAAATTTCAAACTCTTTTAAACTCTTAAAAATCTAAAGAAAATTTTAAATATCGTATTAATTTGGTATTAATATGAAAAAAGTTTTAAATTATCTTTTGATTTTTCTGGGATTAACAGGCATGCTTATATCAACTCCTAAAATCTCTAGTAATATTTCTATTTTTAATTTTATAAATCCTAAAATAGTTCTTATAATTTCTATGGTTTTGGTAGGTGTTGGAGTTGTTTTTTCTATAACAAAAGAACAGCCAATAAAAAGTGAAAAAGAAGTTCCGATATATAAAGGAAAAGAGATTGTTGGATACAGGATAATAAAATAGTTTAATTTTTATCAACCTTAGTTTAACAACCATTAATAAGAAAATTTATAATAGATAATTTGTTATTTATAACATGGGATTACAAATAGGTGAAATAATTCCAAAAAAAGAAATTTTTTTATCCGATTTGAAAGGAAAAACAATTGCTGTTGATGCTTTCAATGCAATTTACCAGTTTCTAACAACAATAAGACAACCAGACGGAACTCCTTTAAAAGATAGCAAAGGAAATATAACATCCCATTTATCAGGGTTGTTTTATAGGAACATGAATCTAATTCTAGAAGGAATAAAACTAATATATGTTTTCGATGGAGAAGCACCAGAATTAAAATTTAAAACTTGGAAGAACAGAGAAGAAATAAAAGAAAAATACAAAGAAAAATATGAAAGAGCACTAGAAGAAGAGGATACAGAGGCTATGGCTAGATATTCTAGATTTGATGTTAGATTAGACAAACAAAAAATTTCTGAAAGTAAGGAACTCTTAGAAGCAATGGGAATAGCGATTTTACAAGCACCTGGAGAAGGAGAAGCACAGGCAAGTTATTTAGCAGAAACTAATTTAGCTTATGCAGTTTCCTCGCAGGATTACGATTGTTTAATGTTCAAAGCTCCTAGATTAATACAGAACTTAAGCATGGCAAGAAAAAGAAAAACTATTTCTGGTTTTAAAGAAATCTTCCCACAAATAATAGAATTAAAAAATGTTCTAAAAGAGCTTGAAATAAATCAAGAACAACTTATATGTTTAGGAATTCTATGCGGAACAGATTACAATCCTGGAGGAGTCAAAGGACTTGGTCCGAAAAAATCTTTAAAATTAGTAAGGGAACACAAAAAGAAGGAAAAAATTTTCGAGGCTGTAGAAAAAAGTGGCATTTATAACTTAGATTTTGATTGGAAGATAATTTACGATGAAATAGAAAATCCAAAGATAGAAAAAAAAATTAAAATAGAATTCCCAAAAATAAACAAAGAAAAATTAAAAGATATTCTGCTGAAACACGAATTCTCTGAAGAAAGAATAGAAAAACAATTAATCAAATTAGACGAGTACATAAAGAAATCTAAACAGAAAACTTTGTTTTAATTCATTCCTCTATTTCTTCCTCTATTTCTTCTTCAAATTCTTCATCTTCAGGAGTTGCTATCTCCATTATTTCTCCACTTTCTTTGATACTCTTTAACTCTTTTTTTTCTATTTTTTTAATATCTTTTTCTTTTTTACTTGCTTTTTCTTTTTTTTCTTCAGACTCTTGTTCTAAGATCTTTTTTATAGTCCGCGAAGATTTTTTAGGAAAAGGTCTTTTTACAGTTATTGGCAAAACCCCTGCCTCCAACTCTTTTTCAGCAATTTTTAAACTATCATAATCCAATTTTTCTAAATCTTCTTCACTAAGCTTCAATAAAATTGGAGCATCCATAGCAAGTTGCAAACTTCTAGCTCCCAAAATTCTCGCAATTTCGTACTTCGTGAATTTATCTTTATAATTTTTTTCCATTTTAGCATCAAATAATCATATAAGTTTATATTATGTTTATAAATTTTTATCTTTTTATTAAACTATTGATTCTCTCATGAATTTTTGGAAAAATCTCTTCATAAATCTTTTCAGAATGAGCCAATATTTTTTCTAGCTCTTCTATTGAAAAAGGAGCAATTCCTCCTTTCTGCATTGCATTTATTATTTTTTCTTTTTTATACTCTGATAAAGCAATAGTAAGCCTAGAATCTGCAGCATCTTCCTCATCTCTATTAGGATCTATCAATATCTTGTCTTTTATTTTATAAAAAGTCATTGAAAAAGGAATCCTTTCTGTTAACGGAAGACTCTCGTTTGTAAACTCTCCAAATTTTACTTTTTCTTCTTTTTTATCATAAACAGGAAATTTTGCAAATCTTAGAGCAGCAACAGCACCTATAGCGCTTGCATCCAAAACATTTCCATCATCATTTAAACAATAAATATCTATAAATATACACCAAACTTTTTCTCCTTTTTTTATACATAGTTTATCCCATTCTACGAAACCGCTTTCCCTTATTCCCCTATCAACAACTCTTGCAATTTCTATAGAATCCATTTGCGGAGGTCCGGATTCGTATCTCTCCCCTGCTGATTGAGAAAACTCCATAGAAACAATCATAGTGCCTTTGTCCTCTTGATCAGGATAAGGTTCTTGAACATCTAACTTAACACCAACTACAACTTCTGTTTTACCAATTTTTACTCTTGAACTTCCCTCAGCATTAACAGATATTCCTGATTCTATCTCTATATCTCTAAATTCTAATGGTTCCCTTCCATCTAATCTCTTTCCTTCTTTTAAAAGCAATGCTATTCTTTTTTTGTTTATGTTTGGTAATTGCATTTTAATTAATTTTCTCTCCTTTCAAAGCTCTTTCTTGATACTTGAATATTTTTTCGCACGCCTTTTTTGCAGCTTCTATAACTTCTTTAAATCTAGAAATAGGAATTTTTCCATCTAATTGTAAGTGTGCTATTTTTTTTGTTCTTGATGTCATTGTAAAAGGTATATCTGTTGCACCTTCTCCTTCCTCATAATCTTCCTCTTCTTTTATCAAATCTGTTACAATTTTATCATCTATTTTTCCTATAGATACACTTGAAACCAATTCATCCATAACTATTCCTGCATGTGCAAGAGCCATTGCAGCAGCATTTATTCCAGCGCATCTTGTAGAAGCATTTGCTTGAAGTATTATTATTTCTACATCTATTACAGTTCCAGGAAACCTCTCCAAATCAACAACACTAGAAAGTGCATTACCAGCAACCATTCCTATTTCTTTGCTTCTTCTATTAGGTCCTGGTTTTGCTCTCTCAGCAACAGAAAAAGGAAGCATAGTATAATTACATCTTATTATTCCTCTTGCAGGATCCTGCATGTGTTGAGGATGCAATGGTTTTGGACCATAAACTGCAGCTATTGCAACAGTCTCTCCAAATGCAAAAAGTGCACTTCCATCTGCATTTGGTATTACCCCTACTTCTGCTCTAATTGGCCTAATCTCATCAAACTTTCTCTTATCTATCCTTTTTGCATATACCATCTTATTTAATTAAATTTTTTTCTAAAAATTTTTCTATTCTTTCTGTTAAACCATCTGAACTAGCTTCGTTTACTATTATTTTTATAGCTTCCTCAGCCAAATTTTCTTTTTCTAAATCTCCTTTTATCCAAATATATCCGTTCTGCCCGACGATTATTTCAGTTTTTGTTTTATTTTTTATCATGTTTATCATGCTTCCTTCCTTACCTATTATCCTAGGTACTTTATGAGAGTTTATTTTTACTAATCTGCCTCCTTCTACTTTTCCTAAACCCTTTGATTTTAAAGTTAAATCAATACCACTTTTTTTTACATTCAATATTTTTGCGCTTATTATATCTCCTATGTCTGCAAATTCTGCTAAATTATTTTTGTTAATAAATCTTGGACATTCTGAAACAGGAAGAAAAGAAGAATAAGGACCTCCGATATCTACGACCCATCCGTTAAATGTTATGTCTTCTACTCTTCCTATTATAGTATTACCTCTCCTCGGTTCAAAAACTCCAGATATCGGTATTATTTTAACAACTCTCCTAGAGATCTCTGCTAAACCATAACGATTTGCTATAATTTCATTATTTTCTTTTTTTGTGAAATCTCCAGGAAGATACTCTTCTCCAGATACTATTACCTCCCCAGGTATCACAAGTTTTCTCTCTTGTTTTCTCTCGCTTTCTCCTTCTGCTCCTATTTTTATAATCATTTTATTTCCTGGCTTATAATAGCTCCATGAGTGATAGAATTTATTTTATCATAAAAATCCATTTGTATACCAACAGGAATATTTAAAATAATTTCTAAACTACCATCGGATAACCACTCTTCTTTCTCTTTATAATCCTGTATAAGCCCATAAACCCTTCCTGTGTACTCAGCAGGAACTTTCAATTTTATTTTTTTTGTCTCTATCTTAATAGGAAGAACTGATTTTAATTTTTCTAAAATATCGTTAATTTGCTTTTCTACTGGTTGATTTTCAATTTTGATTTTTGCTTGTTTTAGAGCATTTGAAAGAATATCGTAAGTAAAAGGTCTTCCTGTTCTTATATCTACAGCATTTTTGTTCAAAAATTCTATTATCTGTTTCTTTCTTTTTTCTAAGATCTCATCTCTGAATTCTTGTTTTATTTCAATATCACCCTTTCTCACTATTTCCTCGACAATCTTAAAAAAATCCGTTGTGCCAAAAACATTTTCAAGTTCTGCTTTTCCTGCTTTCATACCTTTTTTTATATCAGTATACACAAATTTGTCTCTTATCATATCGTTTACATTAATTTTTTCTCCCCTTTTAAATTTCATTGCTAATTCTAAGTCTACCATTGTCTCAAAAATAATTTTTCCACTCCTAAGCCTAGCAACAGTATCAGTCATTTTTTAAAATTTTGTTATTTATGTAAAGAAATATGTCTTTTGAAAGTTTGAGCATTTTAAATATATTTTTTTAATTCTTCTGTCTTAATTTTTTTAAACTTGTCCTCGTTTTTTTTGATATAGGCTACATTAAACCTGTTTATATCAAATTTGTCTTTTAATATCTCTTTGAATATACCTAAAACAAACTTTATACCTTCCTCAATTTTCATATCTTTTTTATATCTTTTTCTTAATATCTCTTTTATTTTCTCATCATTCTCTCCTATTGCTATAGCGTAATACTCATAGTAATTACCAGTTATATCGCTTGTATATAGTTTCGTTTCATTGCCTATTTTTCCTGCTATCATCAAAGCAACTCCGAATGGTCTTACTCCTGGATGTTGTGTGAATTGTTGTTGTATATCAGAGATTTCTCTCATCACAGATTCCACATCTATTGGAGAATCATAAGTAATTCTATGTTGTTGTGCTATAACTCTAACATGATTGATTAAAATTCTACCATCGCTTAGAATTCCAGCAGCACTTGATATTACATGATCATCGATTTCATAAATTTTCTCAGCAGATTCTGGAACTATCAAACTATCCTTTTGACCTTTGTCTGCTACTATTAAAACACCATCTGAACAATTAACACCTATACTAGCACTTCCTAATTTTACTGCTTTAGCTGCATATTCTACCTGAAGTATGTAACCATCAGGAGAGAACATTGTTGCACTTCTATCATATCCCATTACCTGATGTTGTATGTCTGGAATTTCCATATTTTCTTAATCTTTGATTTTTCATACCAAAGAAAATAATAAAGAATTTCTTCTTTGGAGATGAAATTGTATTATTAAAAACCTAAACGAATAATGTATTTTTAAAGCTTTCGTTTTAAGTAGCTCTGTTGAAAAAGTCCCCTAGCGAAATATATCTACTAAGGGAACCTTGTGTTATCGAGGTTACAACACTATGAAAAAAGAGGAAATACTAATTAATAAAATTAAGTGCTTGCTCATAATTTAAGGCTTAGGCAATTAGAGATTTTCAACAGAGCAGTTTTAAGTTCTATTAGCTTTAATTTCGAATATCAGAAAAAGGTAAAATATTATTTTAGGTCAGATATTTAATAATTGCAATCTTTTTTCATAAATATATAAAGTGTCTTCTATACAAAGATATTGCTTATTGTACTTTAGATATAATGCGGGGAGTAGGATTCGAACCTACGCAGGCACTAAGCCACAGGATCTTAAGTCCTGCTCGTTTGACCACTCCGACATCCCCGCTCTTAATTATTAAAATCTTTTAATTTAAAAATCTGTCTTAAGCACTTTTTATTTTAGCTTTTTCTATCCAATTATCTAACTTTTGACATGATGAACAAACATATATAAAGCTTCTTTTTTTATTTTCATCAACTACTCTTAAAATAGTTCCATTTAATTTTCCGAATTCTTCTTTAATATATTCATTACAAATAGCACATTTTTTAGTCATGATAGATTAAATTTTTTTAACTATAAATATTTTTTTTAGTAGGTTAGTTACAAAAATAACTTTTAACTTTATATAAAGTTCTCTTTAATTTTTATTCTTGTTTCTACACAAAACACTAAAAATTCAAGAAATGCTAAATTTATAAATAGATTTATTTTTATTTAATTATGTTTAAAGATGTTATATCTAATTTATTGAAGAAAGAGGTTAGTTTAAAAATAGAAGATATTAATAAAATAATAGAGATTCCTCCAAACGAAAATTTTGGTGATTACTCTTTTCCTTGTTTTGTTCTCGAAGAAAAACAAAAAAAACAACCATCAGAAATCGCACATATCATATCAAAAAATTTACAATCAAAAATGCCAAAAGAAATAGAAAAAATAGAAAACAAAGGTCCGTATATAAACTTTTTTATAAACAAAAAAATTTTGGCAGAAAAAATAATAAATTTAAACTCAAATTTTGGAAAATCTAACATTGGAAAAAAGAAAAAAATTTGTATAGACTTCTCAGCTCCAAATATTGGAAAGCCTATGCATATAGGTCATATAAGATCTACTATAATAGGAGATTCTTTAATGAAAATTTATAGTTTCCTAAACTACGATGCTATAGGGATAAATTATTTAGGAGATATAGGATTGCACATAGGGAAATTAATAGTAGCATACGAACTCTGGCTTAACAAAGAAGCATTAAAAAAAGATCCTATTTCAGAATTATTAAGATTGTACATAAAATTTTGCGAAAAAGAAAAAACAAAATTCACAGAAGGTTTGGAAGAAGAATTTCAAGACAACGAATGGACTAATAAAGCAAAAGAAAAATTAAAGCTTTTAGAACTAGGAGATAAAAAAACAAAAAAAATTTGGTCAGAAATACAAGAGTTCTCAAAAAAAGAATTTAACAAGATCTATGATCTGTTAAAAATAAATTTTAACGAAACTGTTGGACAAAGTAAGTTTTCTATAAAAGGAAAAGAAATAGTCATGAATGCTCTAAAAAAGGGAATAGCTAAAAGAGAGGATGACGGTGCTGTCTACATCCTTATAAACGAAGATAATCCTGATTCTAAAAAATACATATTGAGAAGCAACGAAACAGCATCGTATATAACTTATGATCTAGGAGCAGCTGTAGAGAGATTCAAAAAATACAAATTTGATAAAATGATTTACATAACAGATATCAGACAATCGATGCATTTTTTTACTTTGTTTAAAATATTAAAATTAATGAACTACGAATTTGCAGACAGACTAGTCCATCTACCCTTTGGTACAATAAAATTTGAAAAAGAGACAATAGCAACCAGAGAAGGAAACATCATCCTACTAGAAGATGTTTTAAAAAAAGCAATAGAAAAAGCATCGGAAGAAATAAAAAAAAGAAACACTAAAGGAGATCCAAAAATAATAGGTGTCGGAGCAATTAAATATTTAATACTTAAGAACAAACCAATAAAAGATGTTCATTTTTCATGGGAACAGGCCTTGTCTTTCGATGGAAATACAGGACCGTATTTACAATATTCATATGCAAGGGCAAGCTCTATAATTAAAAAAGCAAAAAACTTTAAAGCACCCATAAATCTAAAAAACTACGAGTTTTCTAAATACGAATTATCTTTAATTAAAAAAATTTCACTTTTTCCGCAGCTAGTAATAAACTCAGGTAAGGAAATGAACCCAGCATTAATAGCAAATTACTCTTATGAACTAGCACAAATTTTTAACGAATTTTATCAGAATTGTAGAGTTCTTAAATCAAAAAAAGAACAAGAGAAGTTTAGATTAATGTTACTCAACTCTTTTAGAACATGTTTAAAAAATTCTCTGCATCTCTTAGGTATTGAAGTCATGGAAGAAATGTAAAAAAATTTTTAAAACAATTTTCTATAAAATAAAAATGGATAACGGATTTGTCTATATAGAAACTTATGGTTGTTCTGCAAATCAAAACAATTCAGAAATACTTAAAGGAATACTAAAGAGCGGAGGCTATGAAATAACCAATAACGAAAAAATCGCAGACATAATAATAATTAACAGTTGTATAGTTAAAGGAAAAACTGAGAACAAAATTAAGAGAAGAATACAGGATTTAAAAAAACTTTACAGATCCAAAACTTTTGTTGTAACTGGTTGCATGCCAGAAACTAACTCAGAAGATATAAAAAAGCTAAACAGAGATACCCTATTACTTGGAACTCATCATTTAAAAGACATTCTAAATCTATTAAAAGATTTCAAAGATAACAGATTAACAGAAGAAAAACAAAAAGAATATCTCTCTTTTAAATACGAAGAAAAAATTTTAATCAACAAAATTCCTCAAAACAAACTGATCTCTATAACACAGATAAGCGAAGGATGTTTAGGAAACTGTTCCTTTTGTAAAGTAAAATTAGCCAAAGGAAGATTATTTTCTTATAATCCTGATAGAATTTTGAAATCTATAAAAAATGATTTGGATAACGGAGCTAAAGAAGTCTGGCTGACAAGCCAGGATTGTGCTAGTTATTACTTAGACAAAGAGGGAAATCAAAGAAAATTTCCAGAGCTTTTAAAAAAAATTCTCTCTATAAACAAAAAATTTAAGTTGCGAATAGGAATGATGAATCCAAACAATTTATATCCTATTTTAAAAGAGATCATAGAGATTTACAAAGACCCTAAGGTTTACAAATTTCTTCACATTCCAATACAATCTGCTTCGAACAAAATACTAAAAGAAATGAACAGGCCATACAAAATAGAGCTTGTAGAAGAAATAATAAACGAATTTAAAAAAGAAATTCCTAACTTAACTCTCTCTACAGATATAATCGTAGGTTACCCATCAGAAACAGCAGAGGATCATCAACTCAACTTACTTTTTATTAAAAAGTTTAAACCAGATGTATTCAATTTATCAAAATTTTCTAAACATAAAGAATTAAAAAATAACCTCAATCCTTTAGACAAAGACATAATATCAAAAAGAACATCAGAATTAATGGAAATACATAGAGAAAATGCTTATAAAAATAAAGAGAAATTTCTTAATAAAAAAATAGAGGTTTTTGTAAACTCAAAATCAAAAATACCGTGCGTTTTTGAATCAAGAGATGAAAATTATAACATAGTTTTAGTTGAATCAAAAGACAAATCTCTTTTAGGAAAATTCATTAATGTTAAAATTAAAAACATAGGTGCACATCATATGATAGGAGAGATTATTTAAATTTTAATTATTTTTTTGATCATATCAAATATTATGAAACTATTATAAAAAATAAGTCTATCCCTGATACTTTTTAATCATTAGAATTTATTCCTTAAACCTAGAATAAATTATCTAAAAAATCTTAAATAGGTTTCATAAATTGAAACAAACCTAAATTTATTGGAATCTTTATTAAAAAAGAAACAAAAATAAAAAAAGCGCAAAATATTTATATTTAAAATTCAGGATAATCTTATGAAAAAATCAAAAGAGGCGTTAAGTCCAACAATATCAACAGTTCTTTTAATAATGATAGTTATAGTATTGGCTTTAATAATCTTGTTATGGTCTAGAGGTTTTATAAAAGAGGCTATAATGAAAGAAATTGCTAATGAAGAAAAAAGAGTTGAACAGTATTGTTCAGAAGTGAGCATATCAGAAATAATAGAAGGAGACAATTTTGGTTTTCAAAACACAGGAAACGTACCTATTTTTAAATATAAAGTTAAACTATCCAAACAAGGAGACACAACAACTATAGAAGGAGGATCTGTAAATCCAGGTTATACAGAAATGATACCTAATCAGAATTATAATGAATACGAAAACATAAAAATAATCCCGATTTTATTAGGAAAAAGAAAAAGCACAGGTGAAACAGAAGAATTCGAATGTGAAAACGAATTTGTAATAAAAAGTTCATGATTAATCTAATATAATCTAATAAAATCTCCAATTTTAATCTCAACAAAATAATAAAATTTAAACAGAGCATGACAAAAACAAAAAAATCCCAGAGCGAAGTTGTAACATCTGTTTTGTTAATCTTAATATCAATAGTAGCAGCAGTGGCAGTTATTATTTTCGTTATACCTTTTGTAAAAAAACAGCTTTCTGAAACAGATTGTTTTAGTGTTATGAATTCTGTTGAAATCAAAAATAATCCGGCCTATACCTGTTATTACCTACAAGGTAACCAAAATAATGCCTCAAATTTAAGAGTACAAATACATTTCAATGAGAACGAGAGTTTGAAGGGTTTCTCTCTTGAGATTGGTTTAGGTTCAGAAACTAAGAATGTAGAAATAACAAAAGAAACTCCTAGCACAATAGCAACTATGTTTAACGGAGGTCCTATTATTCTTCCTGGAAAAAATGAAGATAAAACTTACATAATAAAAACTATTAATCAAAAACCTGACTTTATTAAAGTACATCCAATAATCTTGAATGGAAAGATTTGTGATTCTTATAGTAGCCTAAACAAAATAGGTTATTGCGTTTAATTTTTAGGATGTTCAAAAAATCACAGATATGGATAGAAACAGTTATTTACACTATGATAGGATTAGCAATAATTTCTATTCTCTTATCCATAGGCATGCCACAAATAGAAAAAATTAAAGATAGATCTATTGTAAAACAATCTATAGATAGTTTAAATTTGTTAGATTCTAAAATATCAGAAATATCAGAAGAACCAGAAGGAAGTATAAGAATAGTCTTTTTAGGTCTATCAAAAGGAAGAATAGAAATAAACTCAAAAGATAATAAAATAACTTATGTTTTAGAGAACACTAGGCTTGAACTGAGCGAACCTGATGAAAAAATAAAAGAAGGAAAATTAATAATAGAAACAAAAAAATATGGAGAAAGGTTCAATATTTTTTTAACACTAGATTATAACAAAACAATAGATCTCTCTTTTGAAGAAAACGAAATAAATAAAACTCTTCAAAGCGGACCAAATCCATATAAAATTAAAATTGAAAATTTAGGTTACAACATAGATGAAAAAAAAATTAGAGTAAATCTAAACACTTTATAAAACTTTAAATATAACTCTCACTAACCTTCATTATAAAAAGATGGAAAAAATAGAAATTAATCTAAATCCAGTGTTTCCTGTACTTCCAAAATTCGAAGACAAAACAAAAATTAATGTTAGATATACTCTGATTTCTCCTTATGTAAGTGTCCACATATATTGGGATACTAAACAACAAGAACTAATTTACGAAGTTGAGGAACCAATATTGGATGATTCTGAACAATCTTTGCTAAAAATAATAGAGAAGAGTTTAGAAGAAATGGTAAACATAAATGTTTTAATAAACAAAGATATAAATTCTATGATTGAATATATAGACAAAACAGCTAGATTAATGATAGAAGAGCTTAGCCTGAAATTGAGTTTCGAGAGTTATAAAAAAATATTTTACTATCTTTTTAGAGATTTTATAGGACTAAATAAAATAGAGCCATTAATGAGAGATTACTTTATAGAAGATATAGAATGCAATGGAGTAAACACACCCCTCTATATAATTCACAGACTTTACAGAAATATAAAGACCAACATATCATATCAATCTTCAGATGAACTAACGAGTTTTGTTGAAAAATTAGCCCAGAGATGTGGAAAGTATATATCTTATGCATCACCTTTGCTAGATGGCTCTTTACCAGACGGATCAAGAGTTAATGCTACTTATACGCAAGATATCACTAGTAGAGGCCCTACTTTTACAATAAGAAAATTCACAAAAATCCCTTGGAACCCAATCCAACTATTAAATAAAGAAACAGTATGTCCAGAAATGTTAGCCTATTTCTGGTTGTTGTTAAATTATAGATCGAATATTTTGATTACAGGAGGGACAGCTTCTGGAAAGACAACTCTTCTCAATGCAATTGCTTTTTTCATACCTCCAGAATTAAGAGTTGTATCAATCGAAGACACGAGGGAAATAAACCTTCCAAGAGAAAACTGGCTTCCAAGCGTTGCAAGAGTTTCATTTGGGGAAGGTCAAATAGGAGAGATAGATCTTTTCAGTTTATTGAAAAATTCTTTTAGACAAAATCCTGATTATGTTATTGTAGGAGAAGTTAGGGGAAAAGAAGCATATGTTCTTTTTCAAGGAATGGCATCAGGCCATTCATCTATTAGTACTATTCATGCAGATTCTGTTATGACTTTAATAAAGAGACTCGAAACTCCTCCTATAGAGTTATCTCCTACATTACTGAACACTTTGGATTGTGTAGCAATTATGACTCATGCAATAATAAAAAATCAAGAAACACGAAAACTTAGAGAAATTGTAGAAATAGTTAATGTTGAATCAAACGGTCAAACCAAAACAAACACTCCTTTTATTTGGGATCCTAAAGAGGACGTCTTTTACTTTAAAAGGGATATGGAAGTATTTAAAAAAATAAGCAAAAAATACGGTGTTAGTTTAGAGGAGTTGAATAAAGAACTAGACATAAGAGCAAGACTTTTGTACGAATTACAAAAAAGGAATATAGTTGATTTTTATAAAGTTCAAAAAATAATTAACGAATATCGTAAGAATCCTAAAAGCGTTTTGAAAGTTTTCGAATTAATTTAAACATCTAAAACATAATTGATAATATTAATAAACTTAATTTACTTATTTTTTTAAATTATAATGGAAGATATATCTAATTTACAACAGTTGCAAATTCTAATACAATTACTTGATAATTTAGAAATAGCTATAGAAAAATTTGAAAAGTCCTACAAAGAAAGAAATCTTGAAGATTTTAATAAATATAAAAACGAGATTTTAGATTTACAAAACAAAATCTCAAAAAACATTTATTAGACAAAAGAGGATGGTTATAGAATCTTTAAAAAAGAATGTCAAACATATGAAAGAGATAGTAAGAGAAATGTATATTTTTACAACACAACTCAATTCTATAAAAAAAATAGAAGAAGAAACCAAACTTGTTATTAGTTTAGAAGAAAAAAAATTGTTAAACGAAGCAATAACCTCTTTAAAAAACCAATTAAGGATAATAAACAATTCAATAACAGAATTACTTAAAAATGTAAGTTTCTATAAGAAAATTCCAGAATCAAAAGAAATAAAAGAAGAAAAAATTATCCAGATAAATTACACTCCATTATATTCTGACGAGAGGGTATCTTTAGTTATAACTGATAAAGACAGAGAAGATTTTTTAGAAAACTTGAGAAGAAGTAATCTAACTATAAACAAATTAAAAAAAGAGTATTCAGTTAAAAAAGAGCTACCGACATTTGGAAAACCTAATTTGTACGCAAAAATCTCAAACAAATTTTTTAGAGAAACTTCAAACAAACTAATTAGCAAAGGTTATTTTTTAAAACTAAACAAAGAATTAAGAAAAATAAATTCTCCTTTTATATTAAACACATATGTATCTATGATTCTCTTTAGCGTTTTACTAAGTTTTATTTTTTCTATATTTATTTTGGTCTTCTTAATATTTTTTGATGTAAGTTTAGTTTATCCCTTTATAAAATTTTTGCCAAATGAAGAAAAGAATTTTTTAAGATTAATCAAACATGTCTGGTTAATAATAATTATACCTTTCTTAACAGGATTGTTGATGTATTTTTATCCTGCGAGCCAAAGAAAAAATTTAGGTTCAAAAATTGATAGAGAACTTCCTTTTTTAACTATTCATATGTCTGCTATAGCTAATTCTGGAATAGAGCCTTCAAACATCTTTAAGATTATCCTAAATAGTTCAGATTACCCATATTCCAATATAGAGTTTAGAAAAATAATAAATCTGATAAATTTTCATGGAAAAGATTTGGTGAGTGCTTTAAAAGATACTGCACACTCATCTCCCTCGAAAAAATTGAAAGAATTTTTAGAAAGTTTTGCAACAACCATAACTTCAGGAGGGGATTTAAGAAATTTTTTGGCTAAACACTCCGAAAATATGCTTTTTGATTACAAAATAGAAATGGAAAAATACATAAAAGTCTCAGAAATTTTTATGAATATCTATATTAGCATAGTTGTAGCTGCTCCTACGATATTGTTAACCTTATTAATAATTTTAGAAAGCACAGGAGCTACAACCTCCTTTTTAGGATTAACCTCAGAAATATTAAATTTGTTAATAATTTTGATTATAGTTTTATTAAATCTAATATTCCTAGCTTTTTTAAAAATAAAACAACCTGTAATATAAAATGAAATTTAGAAAAAATAAATCTCAAATAATATCAATAATCTTATCTTTAATAATGATAGTTCTGTTTTATTTATTTTTTAAATTATCCAATATTTTTTATTTTTTATCAACTTTAGCTCTTCTTATAGCAGCAATCCCGTTTTTTATTTCTTTAGTATTAGAGTCTAATATAGAAAGGGAAAAAGATGAAATGTTTTTAGAGTTCGCTCGAGGACTAGTAGAAAACGTTAGAGCAGGTACTCCTATAAGCAAAAGTATCTTTAATATAAAAAACAAAGATTACGGTGTTTTAAACCCTTACATAAACAAACTAGCGAATCAAATAGCTTTAGGAATACCACTAAGAGTAGCATTTGAAACTTTTTCTAGGGATGTTGGAAGTAAAACAATATCTCTAGCTATTGGGACAATAATAGAATCAGAAAAAGCAGGTGGACAAATAGGGAATATACTAGAATCTGTAACCAATTCTATTTTACAAACAGAAAAATTAAAAAAAGAAAGAAGAGCAACAATGTACACTCTAATAGTTGAAGGTTATATAATTTTTTTGCTATTCATTATAATAATGCTAATAATAGAATTCAAGATACTTCCTATAGCTTCTGAATTAGGCAAAGGAATCGGAGGAATAGAAAACACAGGATTGGGAGGTTTGGGAATATTTAATATTAGTAGTATATCAACTCCAGAAGATTTAACAAAACCTCTTTTATGGTTGTTAATAGTTCAAGGATTTTTTGCAGGATTAGTTATAGGAAAATTATCAGAGGGGAAAATTTTATATGGCTTAAAACATTCTTTCATACTAGTAGCTTTAGCTTTGTTAATAAACACAGGAGCTAAAGTTTTTTTAGGATAAAATGAAAAGAAAAAAGAGTCAGGCTAATATAGAAATTGTAATATCTTTTATTTTATTCATAGGATCCCTAATTTTTATTTTATATTTTTTGAACCCTCTATCTAAAAAAGAAGAAAAATATTATTACATAGACGAAATAAAAACAAAAATAATAAAAAATTTAAGTACGAACATAGGAAAATTATCCATTATCACAATCGATGGGAATTGTTATAATTTTCAAGAAAGAGATTATTTAAACGAAAATTATTTTGAAACTTATAGTATTCAAAATCCAAAAGTATACACCATATATTTTTCAGAAATTTTTAATTCAAATTTTGCTCCACATAAAAGAGCAGATTGTCCTAGAAGAAATTACACTCTTTCCTCTTATATAGAAGAAAACATAATCTCTTATAAAAAAATTTTAAATTTTAAAAACAATTACGAAAACAATTACGAATCTTTAAAAAAATTTTTAGGTGTTAACAGAGATTTTTCTTTTAGTTTTAGATACCTAAATAAAACTGAAATACCAGAGTTATCTGTTTATAAAAAAATTCCAACAACTGCAAGCATTAAAATAGAAGAAATTCCATTAATCGTAATGGATGAAAATGCAAAAATTCATCAATTAATATTCGTTATAAAAGTTTGGTGAAATGAAAAACAAAAAAGCATGGGTTAGGATTGTAGAATCTTTTTTAGCAATATTAATTATTTTAGGAGCATTTTTAATAATAATGTATAAAAACAAACCTAATATAAATTTAGAAAATATGGATGTAGCTTCAAAACAAAAACAAATACTCTATTTGATATCAAAAAACGAAAGTTTAAGAGAAATGATATTAACTGAAAGATACGAAGATGTTAACAACGCAATTTCCCAGATGATTCCACCAAATTGGAATTTTACAATCAACATATGTAAATTAAATGATTTATGTAATAAAGAAACTCCAAATGACAGAGAAGTCTATGTTTCAGAAAGGATAATAACTTCTGAATTAAGAGTTAGAAATTATGAACCGAAAAAAATAAAATTCTTCGTTTGGATTAAATAATCTAAAACTTTAAAATTTTAGATTTAAAATTATGAAATACAAATTTATTTCACATACAGCAGATATAAAGTTTCAGGCATTCGGAAAAAATCTCGAAGAATGTTTCGTTTCAGCATTCAAAGCTCTCCAAGAAATAATGTTTAAAGATTTAGACATAAAAAAAATAAAAACATCAAAAAAAATTAAAATAGAAATTAAAGGTTTAGATAAGGAAAATTTGTTATATAACTTTTTAGAGGAATTCTTATTTTTGTTAGAAGCAAAAAATTTTTTAAGTGTAGAAATTAAAAAAATCAAAATAGAAGGAAATATTTTAAAAGCAGAGATAATTGGAGCTAAAGCAACTGATTACAACTTTTCAAACGAAGTTAAAGCAATAACCTATAATGATTTGTTTATCAAAAAAGAAAAGAATAATTATATTTGTCAGGTAGTTCTTGATGTGTAATATTCTTTGTATGTAGTACATATAAATTTTTAAAACTCATATCTAACCCAATTAAATTAATCATTATGATACTAAACTTTAAATAATAAATTTGGTTTATATATTTGCAGACTAGGCTGGCAGGTTAGCTCTCTGCCGTTTGCTAATGAGCTTTAAGCAAGCTGCAAGAGGGAGAGTTAGTTGTTGTCAAAAAGTCTCATAACAAACTTTGAGATTCTGCCCTTCTTGATCTTGCTTTTGTAAAACGGGTCAGGCCTTGACCGGAGCAGCCCTAAACAGAAGCTAAGGTGCTAGAAGGAAAACAGAATTGAGAATGTTATGAGGCAAACTTTTTGGTAGCAGCGAAGCAATCCCTCGAGTCTGCAAAAATTTCTTAAGTCTCTTTAAAAATTTTGAAAATATTTATATATCTTAAAAAGCATATAAAAATGTGAAAAACAAAAAAGGTCAGTTTTATATTGTAGCAGCAATTATAATTATAATAGTGATTGCTAGTTTAACTAGCATTGTTACTTACACTTTAGTTAAACCAGAACCAAAAACAATTCAGGATTTGAGCTCCGAGTTAAAAGAAGAATCTGCAAAAATAATAGATTTCGGTATATACAATGGAGTTAATTTAACTTCACTTTTAGAAAATTTCACAGAAGAAGATATATCCGATTATATTTATCAAAAAGCAAAAGGTGCTAATATAACTTTTATTTATGGAAACAAAGAGGATCTCTATAGAGTAGATTATTCTAAAAGGAACATTGGAGAAATAGGAATAGGGAGTATAGGAATCAATTCATATAAAAAATATAAAACAAAATCAAAAATAACTATTTCTTCAAATGAAGATGAACTTAACGTTAATATTTTGGATAGAGAATTTAAGTTTAAACTAAGGGATAACGAAATGTTCTATTTTGTTATAGTAAAAGAAAAAGAAGGAGAAGTCTTTATAGAAAGAAATTAATATGATAAAAAAAGGTGTTAGTTTGATTCTTTCTTATGTAATCTTAATCTTTATAGTTGTTGGATTATCAGTTGGAGTTTTTTTGTGGATGAAAAGTTATACCAATATAACACCAAAGGTTGGATGTAAGGAAGAGACTTCAATAGTTTTAACAAACATAAGTTGCTATGATATAAACAGAGATGGTAATGACGAATTAGTTATCTATTTTAAAAATAATGGAAGATTTAATGTTAGCGGAGTTTTTTTGTCTGTAGGAGAAGATGAAAAAAAAATTCCTAAAGAGTATTTAATTGCTGATTATAACATAGCTCCAGGATATTATTTTTTTCCTAGTCCTCTAAAACCGAACGAAGAGAGCAATGCTGTTTTTTTAAACATTGTAAAAAAAAATAATTTTCAACAAGTAAATTTAAGAACAATAAAAATTGTTCAATATCAACCCTTTATTTTAATAAACAATCAAAGGATACTTTGTACAGATTCTATAAAAAAAGAAAAAATAGACTCATGTATATAAATTTAGAATAAAAAGGATAATTTAACTTAAAAGAAGATTTAAGTTGTTTTTTCCAATTTAAAGTTTCTTTAAACTTTTGTTTACAAATCTTAAAGTTTATAATAAATAATTATTTGAATTTTATAACAAAACTTATTTAAATCATATAGGTTTAAATCCTTTCCAAGCAAATTCAAATAATTGCTCCATAGCAGAAGCAAAAAAATCAGTGTTTAGCCATATTGCAACATCATAGTTTGGATGTATTTTTTCATCATCCAAAACCATGAACAAAATCTCTTCAGAATCTACAATAGCGAATCTAGCCCTCATATTCTTAGGCATACTCTTTACTTCAGCATATTTAGAAAGTTCTTTTGCTATATTCTTATTTGAATCGTCTATAGGAGCAGCTATTCTTATCTTAACACCTCTTTTTTTAGCTTTTTCTAAACTCGGTTCCAAAGATTCTAATTTTCTATTTATACCACTCGCTGTTGTAACTATAGTTATTGTTTTTTCAGCCTCTCTTATCATCATATCAAGATGATTATAAACATTTTGTCTTCCTTTTATACTACCAGACAAATCAGATGGTTCAACAAATTTAATCCCTTGAGTAAAGAGATTATTAAGTTCTGAAAGAATATCCTCGTTTTTTAATTTTTCAAGCCTTTTACTTTTTTCTTGTGCAGATATAATCAAATTTTTCTTTACTCTTTCTATTACTTCTTCAGGTTTCAGAGCTACAAATTTAATCGGCTTGCCTAATTTCATTACTATAAATCCTTTCTTTTCTAGAGTCTCTAAAATATCGTAAGTTCTGCTTCTCGGAACATCGGATATGTTGCTTAATTCTCCTGCAGTACTAACACCTCTTGATAATAGCGCAGTCCAAACTTTAACCTCGTATAAATTAAGATCAAAAATTTTTCTTAGTCTATTCAAAAATTCCTCTTTGACTATCATATGATGTTTCCTCTTTACATTATTATAATTAAATTTGAGTATTTAAATGTTTTCGTCATTTAAACATAATAATAAAAACTATTCAAGAAATAGATATCAAACTAAAAAAATTTTTTATAAATATCTTTTTGTGTTAATAATTAATGTCACTTTATAGTTACATAATTTTAAATTAGCCAACCTTTTCGAAGAGTACGACTATTTTTTTGTTTTTTATCTTATCTTCGTATCTACACTTGTAAACTTTATCTTCGGATAATTTAACAAAAACTTTTTTTGCATTGACTCTTTTTTTTATAAAATCTTTTTGTGTTTCAATAAATTTTTTTATTTCTTCGTCTACAATGATCTCTAAATGAATCTTATCTTTTTTAACAAATCCAAAATTTTTTCTTGCAAATTGTATTTTTCTTACAATCTCTCTAGCATATCCCTCAGCCTCTAATTCGAAACTTAGGTTAGAATCCAATTCTATACTAACTTCTTTTGTGTCTAAAATCTTTAGTTCTATTGATTTAACATTGAGTTGATTTTTTATTAATTCTTTTATATCCTCTGACAAATTTTTATTAATACTAACAAAAGCTTTTGGCAAAGGCCATTTCAATCCGATTTGTAATTTATCTCTTATGCTTAATCCTTTTTTTATTATCTCTAATGCCAAACCAAAATCCTCTTCCAATTTTTCGTTTATCAATTCTTTTTTGTAGGCTGGCCACGAAGACAAATGAACAGATTCTTCCTTTACTAATTTTTCTTTTCTTAAAAGTTGCCATATCTCTTCTGTTATAAAAGGACAAATTATTGAGAACATTTTTATTATATCTATATACACATCCAAAACTGTGTATAAAACTTTTCCAGAATTTCCAGAATTAACAGCTTCTCTAGTGAATTTTATGTAAACCCTAGATAAATCCAAAAATAAATTTTCAATTTCTCTAATTATTTCATCTATCTTGTAATTGTCCATTAATTCAGTTACCTTCATAACAGTTTTGTTTTTTCTTGATAAAATGTATTTCTCTTCTATACTTAATTTTTTATTTTTTCTCGTTAAGCCTTTTAACTCTTTTAAAAAATTAAATATGTTGTACAAAATGTTTAAATTTCCTTGTTTTATTTTTACATCTTCCCAATTAAAATTAATATTTTCTCCAGCAGGAGTCTCGCAGATATAATACCTAAGAACATCTGCTCCATATTTATCTATAATCTCATAAGGAGAAATTATATTTCCTAATGATTTGGACATTTTCATCCCTTGATAATCCAAGATCATTCCGTGGCAATAAACATTTTTGTATGAGGAGCTGTTTAATGCTATGGCAGAGCATATCTGTAACATAGAAAACCATAATCTAACTTGTTCTGTAGCTTCTAAAACAAGATCAGCTGGAAATAAATCAAAATATTTTTTTGTTTTAGGATAATAAAGACAATTCCAAGATGTTGTTCCAGAATCTATCCACACATCTATTATATCAGGAATCCTTCTCATTTCTCCTTTACATTTTCTGCATTTAAACTTTACATCATCTATCCATGGCTTATGCAAATTCTCTGGAATATTTTTGGATTTTTTCTTTAATTCTTTAATGCTTCCTATAACTTCGACCTCTCCACAATCGCACTGCCATATAGGTGCAGGACATCCCCAATATCTCTGTCTTGTTATTCCATTGTCTTTTAAGTTCTTTGTCCATATATCATAATTGTTTTTACAAAAATTTGGAATCCAGTGTACTTCTTTGTTGAATTCTATTAATTTTTCTAACAAATCTTCTATTTTCATAAACCACTGTTCTGTTGCTCTAAAAACTACAGGATTATGACACCTCCAACAATGTGCATATTCATGTTCCACATCCATTGATTTTATTAAACTTCCATTTTCTTTTAAAATTTCTATAAAAACTTTATCATCCTCTTTTGCACGAAGATTTGAAAATTTACCCATACCTTTAAAATAACCTCTTTCATCTATCTCATTAAAACTTCCTATTCCATATTTTTTACACACCTCGTAATCTTCCGGACCACAACCAGGCGCAGCATGTACTAAACCAGAACCAAATTTATCATCTACGTATTCTTTAGATAGAATAACTCTATGGATATTCCATTCTCTATCCATTTTCTCATAAACCTCTTTTAGATCGTTATAAAGTGGGTGCAAATATTTTAATCCCTCCAACTTTTTTCCCTTGAATTCCTCTAAAATTTTGTATTTTTTTCCTAGTGTTTTTGATAAAAAAGTATCTGCTAAAGATTTTGCCAATATCCATATTTCTTTATTTTCTGATTCCACTTCACAACGAGCATAATCAAGATCCGGGTTTGCCATAATAGCTAAATTAAAAGGGATTGTCCAAGGAGTCGTAGTCCATATTATTAAATACTCATTTTTATCTTTTAGCTTAAATTTTAAGAATATAGATTTATCTTTTATGTTTTTATATTCAAGCTCGTGTTTAGCTAAAGAAGTCTCACATGTAGAACACCAATGCATAATTTTTTTTCCTTTGTATAATCTTCCTTGTTCCCAAGCTTTTTTAATTAACCACCATTCTCCTTCTATAAATTCATTTTTTATTGGAAGATAAGCATTTTTGTAATCCATCCATACTCCTAATCTCCACAAGTCTTTACTCATTAAATCTGCTTTTTCTATAGAGAAATTTATGCATTCTTTTATAAAATTTTCAACACCGAATTTTTCTATCTCTTGTTTGTCTTTTATGTTAAATTTTTTTTGTACAGCATTTTCTGTTGGAAGTCCATGCATATCATAACCAGCCCTATCCCATACTCTAAATCCATTCATTCTTTTATATCTAAGAACTATATCTTTAAGCGCATTATTCCATGCTTGACCTACATGCAACCTTCCAGAGGTATAAGGAGGACCTTGCAAAAAATAGAATTTTTTTCCTTTTTTATTCTTTTTTTTAGTTTTTTCATAAATTTTATTTTTTTCCCAAAACTTTAAAGCACTTTCTTCAATATTTTTGAAACTGTACATTTTCTATTATTTTAAGATAGCATTATTTTTAAATCAATCTGTTTTTGATTTAGCATTATAACAAGATAAACAATAATTAGAGTCATCCTTTTTCAACAAAAAAATTCCTCTACTATTATTACAATGATAATCACCCTCCAGATACGAAGAACATGAATCCCAATATGGACACAAACCGTATTTTAGATTTTCTATAGAAATTTCATCATTATTTTCTTTTACTAAATTTTCTAAATCTTCAGTTGCCATATTCTAAACGATTTTTTAATGAATTATAACTCCTTTCAGAAATAGGAGAATACTTTATATAATCCTGAACCTCTGATGGCAAAGCTTTATAATAATCTATAGCAGAATCTTTATTATCTTCAGTTAACAAACAAAATTTTAACGCAGCATTTATATTTCTTTCTATAATTTCTTCTATACTTAAAAACTTTTTTTCTCTTTTATTTTTTTGAGCAGTAGTTTTATATCTCATAAAAAACTCCTGCAAGCCCAAAAAAACGAGCTTGCTTAAATAAAAATAATAATTATAAAGCTAGCTATAATAGAAATTAAATTAGTTATATTTTTTTTAGCAATTTTTTCGCTAGCCATTTTATTAAATATCTATAAATATTTTTAAATCTTTCTGTTTTTGGTTCTGTGTAGTTAAAAGGTGATAAATAATTTTAATTTTCCTTATAGAAAGATTTAAATATTTAAGATATCTATTAGATATATGAAAATAATTAAACTAATTCCTAAGAATCATCTGAAGATAGACAAT